>Ga0310695_10001388_pt1 | contig 57712 bp, 57 predicted proteins | sample RumenRJG_04DNA_FD_203882 | JGI IMG/M metagenome (GOLD analysis project Ga0310695, IMG submission 203882) | Bovine rumen microbial communities from Lethbridge, Alberta, Canada - RJG_04 (v2) (version 2) | ecosystem: Host-associated > Mammals > Digestive system > Stomach > Rumen | place: Canada...
CAGAGGACGCAGAGTTTTTTGAAATCGTCGGGGACAGACCCCGCGATCCTAGTCCGTGCAATCGTCTGGTAGGGGCGATTGTCCTCAATCGCCCGCGATCGGCGGGGACAGACCCCAACTTATCCGGGTTGGGGTCATTTAACGCAGAGCCGCAGAGAACGCAGAGTTTTTTTGAAATCATCGGGGACAGACCCCGCGATCCTAGTTCGCGCAATCATTTGGTAGGGGCGATTGTCCCCAATCGCCCGCGATCATCGGGGACAGACCCCGCGATCCAAATGCGGATACGCGTATTCAGAAAGGACGGGGACAGACCCCACGATCCGCGTATTTATGAATGCGAGGAGGCATGTAAAAAAACGCCCCCGCAGGCTATGGATCGCATTCACCTGCGGGGACTCGGCGACAACCACGACGCCTAAATCTTCTGGCTACGGCTTACTTCGCGCGGATCGACACCTCCGCCTTGTAGTAGAGGACGTTGTTGTTCTCGCCAAACGGCAACGCATTCGGCGCAAACGACGTCCCTTCTGCCGATTCCCACGACTGCGTATTCGCATCCGTTCCGTACTTCAGCGTGACCGTCGTCGACACGTTGTCTGCCGGCGTGATGGCCACAAGTTCACCCTGCTCATAGCCGCCCGCCGCCGTGATGGTGTAACTCGTCGTAGTGCCCAAACCGCCCACGGTCACGTCCGAAAAGGTGACGACGCCATTCTCATACGTTCCTGTATAATTATTTTCGCCGACAGTCATGGTAAATGTCGTTCCATCCACCACATGGCCCGTGACAGCGCTGCCGAAGACAATCTTCTTGTTTGCGCCGACGCGCCAATCCTCGACATTGTCTCCAGTTCCGCCCGCTGTCCAGTTGGCTGCGGTTTCCCAGTAGCCTGCGGTATCGTCGGCAAGATTCCACTCGTTATAGTCGCCTTTCGCTCCACCCGCTGACAAGGCCACTGCCGCCATTGGCAGCAGACTCGACTTTTGCAACTGATTTCCTGGCCGCATAATGATGAATTATGAATTATGAATTGCAGGAGTAGTTGGGTTTGCAACTTGCAGCACTATTTGAGAGACTCATGTCGTCGCACAATTCATAATTCATCATTCTCCTTCCATCATTCTCCATTGTCACTGCATCTCGTCTTCCGAAACGCCGACAACGACTTTGTAGTACTTGACACCCGACGATGGCGCCGACGCTCCCGTTACCGTCGTGGAGGCGGAATTCGCTTGCGCCGCTGTTCCGAATTCCGTCGTACCACCAACCGTATCGCCGCTGATGGCAGTGCCGGATTTCACTGCATACCATAGGCCTGGGATTGTCTTCACGGAAAATGTCGGTACGGCCGCAGCGGAAACAGACACCGGCGCCGAATCCGCCAATGCGGGCGTCACGCAAATATCCGTTCCTTCTACACTTACAACATTCGCTCCTTCGAGCATAAAGTTGACCGTATAAGTGTCGCCATCTTCCACGAGGTATGTGCCTGTTTCATCAGCAAAAATTTTACTTATTCCTGTGAATGCCCCGGTTATATTATACTCGGTTCCTCCGACAGTAGCCCAGAACGCCAAATAATACAATGGGCCGATATTAGACTCAGTTATACCCTTCAAGGTAAACACAGATGTAGTCGGATACGCCTTGATTTTTGTAGCAGAACCCAACGCCGACATCGCAATCGCCGCAGATGTATCGGTGATGACCGCCGTCGTGCCGTCCATATAGCCAACGACGGTTTCGCCATCACTGGTATAGATGTTGTGGTCTATAGGCGTGATGGCGAGCGTGGTCGCGGTAGTGGTCAGTTCGTAGTCTTCCGCAAGCGACGAATCAAGCTCGAACGTCCCGCTGATGCTCGTCGCTTTAAGAATAACCGTCTCGGAAGCGATTGACGCGCCATCCGCGATCGTCACCGTCACAGTGCCGCTGTCGCCAACCGTCACCGCGCCGCTCACGTTCAACCCGTCGGCATCGGTATCCGCCGTGCCATCCCCGGCCGCATCAAACACCTTGAACGTGGAGCCGGCGTTGAACGTGAGATTGCCCTTCAACGTTCCCGTGCCGCCGAACGTGCCGGAGACGGTGGTCGCCCCGACCCATGTGCCGGTGAGGTTGACGCCGGCCTGGACATTCAAGCCATTGCTTACGGTCTGCGTGCCGGAAAGCGTAAGGGTTCCGGAAGTTGTAGCGCCGGCGGCTACCGTCACTGTGCTGATACGATCGTCCGAATGGAACACGCCGCTATAGACGGTATCCTTGGCCTGCAGTATCGTTACGGGGCGGCCATTGTCGTTGGCGCTTCCGCCCCAATCGCTGCGCATGACGCCCGACCCGGAAAGGCTGCCGATGGTGTTGTCGCTCGTGCCGGTGAGAATCAGCCCCGCAGAAAGGTTGTTCTCGCAAATCATGCCGGTCGGGAAGTTCGTCCGGGCAAGCGAACGCCACTTGCCGGAGACATCCGCATAGCGCAGAGTCCCCGTTCCCGTAATGCGCGCATAGTCAGAGACAGCACCACCTTGACCGTCGTGGTCACGGGTGTTGTTGCTGTTTATGAATGTAAACACGCCGGTGTCGGTGGTGGTGATGGTGGTGCCGCCGCCGAAATTGCTCAGCGCCGCCGCCTTGAGTTCGCCGGCGAGCGTTATTCCGCCCGTGCCGTACCACGCCACGTTGGAATTGGGCACGGTGAACGTGAACCCTTTGCCGACATAGATGTTGCCGCCTGTGAATTCCGAGGGCAGCGTATCGCAGAACACGACGCGCTTGGAATTGAGCTTCACATATCCTGTGAAGTTTTCCGCCTCCAAAACCTGTATCGTGACGGTCGCGGCGTTGGAATCCGTGTAAATCGTACCGTCGCCGCTCAAATGGCTGACGACGAACTTGTTGCCGGATACGCCATTGTTGATGGTGAGAGTCCCGGTGACTTTCAGCGGCACCGTGCACTGGTAGTTGCTGTTGTTCGGCAACCAGCCGGAACAGTTGTTGAGTTCAAGAACGGAACCCGTATTGCCGTAATCGAGCGGCAGGAAATTTGTGCCAGAGTAGCTAGAAGCGCCGACAAGATCCGTGACATTCTTCATCTGCACCGTGCCAGTCCATCTGGAATTCTTCCACCACGTATCGCCCGTGGGCGTCGGCGCGCGACCGGTGAATACAACCGTGCCGGAGCCGATGACCGCCTGCGAAGCATGGCTGCTTGCGAGAGTTCCGTTTACATAGAGCGTTCCCGCGATGTCGAAGCTGTTTGCGGCAGTCCATGTTGTACCAGATGCCTGTGTTATGGTTACTCCCGAAGGGATGTAGAGCCGTCCGTTCCAGTTCTGGTTGTCGCCGCCCGGTTCGCTGCCGCCGAGCTGCACCTTCTTGTGCGCAAGGTCGAAGCTGCCGGTGAATCCGTCGGCATTGGCGATATAGATGATTTCGCCGTTGCCTGCAGAGGAAGTCTTGAGCGTGCCCGTGCCCTTCAATGTGGAAATAGACACCACCGAGCCGCCCCAGCCGTTGTTGTAGTGAAACGCGACCGTGCTGCCGTCGTCCAGAAGTTCGATCGGCACCGACTGCGTCACGCCGCCGCCATCTCCTGCCGTTTTGCGGGCAAGATGCCCCGTGACGCCGGTGAAGCGGATCGTCGAGCCCGCATTGCCGTAGCTGTTGCCGTTGAAGGCGGCGACCGTTTGATTCTTCACCCACACCGTACCGGACCATCCGATATCCGCCCAGCCCTTGCCTGTGACGGGAGGCTCGCTGGCACCGTCATACACAACCATACCGCTGCCCGTGAACGTGGTCGCATCGAGGCGCGCGGCGTCGATGTTTAGAACGACGTCTTTGCCGACATCGATGGCGGCGGCGGTGATTTTCTCGCTACCTGTGAGCGTGAGCGTGCCCGAGCCGGTCAGATAGACCGTACCTGACAAAGTCTTGGCGTCGTCAACGGAATAGCTTGTCGCGCCGTCGACCGCGATCTCCAGGTCGTTCTCGCCGACTTCCGGCACATACTCGACAACCTGGATCGCCGCAAAACATCCGCGCGCAGTCGGGCTGTCCCCGCCGATACGGTGCGCAACCATCGTGACGGTGTCGCCGGACATGACAGAGGAAACGAGCGTGTTAACGCCTTCGGCGATCGCTTCCGCGCTGTTGGACGCGCCGGACGCGCCCCAGGAAGCAGTGCCCTTCTGCTGCACCCCATCGACATATGTGAAGTTGACACCATTGATGGTGTCGTAGCCGAACTTGGCGTTTGCCGTATCGGTGGAGTGATAGACGATGACGCGGTAATGATCGTAGGGAATGCCTGTGATAGTGACGGTAGGGGAGGTTTGGCCCGTGCTCGAGCCTTCGTCGATATAGCCGTACCGCAAATCCGTCGCAGGTGCGAGGAGGCTGCATTGGTGACGCCCACGCTGGTTCGAAACCGTCACGCTCACGCCGGCAGCCGTGGAAGCCACACCCGTGGAATCGATGGCGGCGACTGTTCCGAAGGTTTGGGTGTTGGCGTTGTTCGCCACCTCAAAATTGTTCCAAGAAGTCCCTGGAACAGCATAGCCCGTAAGTCCGACATCAGCGCTTGTTGTAAGGCCGTTGGCCGAGCCGTTGGTGAAGTTGATGTTGATGGAGGGCGTGTAGGTCTTGGCGACGACGGCAGAGGGGTCGCCATTGACATAGTAGAGGACGATGCCGGTGGAAGTCTGGACGAGTTCGACAGAGCCGACCGGATTGGAAGTCGTAAGCGTGGGAGCGGTTTTCACCTCGGCGAGGTTGACGGTCTCGACAAGCGTCGTGCCGTCGGCGTCATAGAACTTGATAGCGGCGTCGGCGGTGAAAGCTTTGGTGGTGCCGCTGCCAAATGTAACAAGCGTTTTGGATGAAACCTGCGATGTGCCGGTGAGTTTGACGTTTACCTGCTTGATGACCTGCGCATTGCCAACCGTTATGTTGCCCGTATAAACCACCGTTCCGTCGTGGATGGCGTCTATATAATAATGGAACGGAATCAACTTGTCGCTGCCGGACGAAGTTGCGGTAAGACCGCAATTCCAGGTAATGCCGCCGGCTTTGGCGGACGAGAGTTTCAAGGGATATGTGCTGGAGCCCTCGAGCTGATTTTCGCCGAACGATGCGATGGTGATGGACGACGATCCGTCCGCCGTCAGCCAGCACCCGGCCGTGCCGGCCTGGATCTTGGTAATACCGCCGTTCCATGAGACGGACGCGCCGTTGTACGCACCGACACGCAACGTCCAGCCATCGACAGCCGTCGAAGTCGAAGCCGTCTTGCCGTCGACGAGGGAGGCTTCGTAGTTACCGGTGACAAACGGCTTGACGGACGTATCCCAGTTGGAGGAATCGTTCCATTCGGTGCCGGTGCCGTCCGAGCCGCCGGTGAAAGTATTTGCATACGACTCCTTCTGGCCGGTGACGGGGTTGGTTCTGGTCGTGGTCGCCCAAGCGGTCGAGGCGAGGCCGATGGCGAAGAGGACGGCGAGTATCGCCGCTGTCCGAATCCGCTGTATGATTGCTTTCATGGTTCTGTTCCTTTCTCTCTTTTGGTTTTTGTCAAGTGCATGAAGGGTTGATTACAAAGCGCATCGGGGCGCATGGGGCGCATTGGCGCATTTGGCGCAGTGGGGAAAAGGGACGCAAGCGACGCAATCGGGGAAAGGGACGCAAGCGACAGAAGGGACTGAAGGGACGATTGCGCGCGGAAGTTGCGCGGGATTGGCTGTAGGGATGATGCGCACGGAAGTTGCGCAAAAATGAGTGCGCGGACAATGCGCGCGGGATGGCGCGCGAAACGCCTTGGGGAACGGGACGATGCGCGCGGAAGTTGCGCGGTGTTACACTGTTGTGCTAGGCGAGTTGCGGCGCGTGAGGCTGAGAGGCTGCCCCCCCCCCCCTAAAATCGCACAAAATGCGGCAGTTGCGGCGCGATTCGCCGCATTAAAGCCGATTCTGTTGCAACGCGCTGTCATGATTTAATCGCCTACTTTAACCTCTCGGTTCGTACCCGTCTTGATCAGGTACAACAAAAGTTTCTCAGCAAATTTTTGATACACAAGAACCCAGTCGCTTTTCGGGCCGCCAATATGGCACTCGCGACAACCGATCCACCGGCCTTTCAGCGGATGATCCGACAACCGCGGCGGCGGCACCTCGCCCGAAGCCAGAATCGCAACGACCTCATCCAGTTTGGCGACATCCAAGCCGCGCTTTCGAGCTCGCTCGCGCCCCTTCTCAAACTGAGGCGAATAGAAGATGTTGAACTTAGACATGATCGAGACTCCATTTGTATTCGTTCATGTCGTGGCACGCCTTGGACACGTCAACACTGCCTTCCGCAACAGCCTTGCGAAACGCCCTGATATCCTTATAGAACGACGGGGCCAGCTCGCTGCGCCGATTCGGCGCGACCTTGCCCCGCACGGGGGATGTGGCGCGGGTGCAGAAAGCCGCGCGCGGCTGCGTATGCACGCAACCCGTCGAGGTCGATTCTCTCCGCACGCTCTTCATTTCACCCCTGTTTTCATTGGCTCTTCCGCAGCCGCGGCACTTTTGCCGCGCACACATCGGAGGCTTTGCCTTTCGCAAGTCTGGCAACACTATAGCAAAATTTGCAAAACTGCACAAGAGGAATGTTGCGCCACTTTTCGCGCGGGGATCGGCGGCGCGCGGCGGCCGGGATCAGCCGCCGGGATCAGCCGCCGAACGGCAGGCGCTGCAGCAGCGTCACGCGCGGCACGGCGTTCGTCGCCAGCGGATCGAGCGCCTGTTCGCTCAGCGGGCGCAGATCGAGCGACTCGACGCCCTCCTGCGTGCCGTTGATCTTGTCGCCCGGCTCCAGGCGCTGGCCCTGGATGAACTGGCGGCCGAGCACGGCGTTCTTCGGCAGGCCCACGTCCTTCTTCATCCGGTTGGGATCGACGAGCCCCACCGTCACGAAGACGATGATCTCGGCCTGCTCCTTGACGCGCGTCTTGGAGCTGAAGAAGTGCGAGCCGATCCACGGAAGCGACCGCAGGCCGGGAATGCCGTTGTCCACCTGCCGCTCGACGGTGCGCGACAGCCCGCCGATGACCGCCGTCGTCTCGCTGGCGAGGTTGAACTCGGTCACGAGGCGCTGCACGTTGATGATCGGATATTTGGCGGAGTAGCTGCCGGTGTCGGCGCTCTTGTCGGCCGTCGTGCCCGCCATCACGTAGTCCTTGCAATCGGAGATGGTCGGCACGATCGAGACGTTGATGAGGCCGTTCGTCCCCACGCGCGGCGTCACCTCCAGCTGGATGCCCCACGAGAAGAACGCCTCGTTCGCGAACATGAACTTGTCCTCGCCCGGGATCGACGTCATCTGCATGTCCAGGTCGAGCGAGGTCGTGTCGTTGCCGGATGTCGTGCGCTTGGCGGAGATCTTGACGTTCGGATACTTCTGCGTCATGTCCACGATGGCCTTCTTGCCGGACGAGACGATGATGCGCGGATTGGAGAACGTCTTGGCGTCCTCGGCCGACTCGAGCGCGCGCAGCACGAGCGCCATTTCCGAGAAATCGAGCGTGCCGGTGAAGTGCGACATTTCGGCATCGTGGCCCGCGCCGCCGCGCAGACCGTAGTGCGTGACGGTGTTGCCGTCGACTATGTCGCGCGTGTAGTCCGACACGCCACTGCCGAGGCGGCGGTGCTCGATGCCGCCGCCCAGACGCAGAGTGCCGCCCATGTTGTCGAGCATCTGCCAGTCGATGCCCAGCTTGTGAGACGCGTTGTTGCTCAGCTCCACGAAGCGCGCTTCGATGTAGACCTGGCGCGCCTCGACATCGAGTTCGCGGATCGCCTTTTCGCAGGCGTCGAGGATGGGCGCCGGCGCGCTGACCATCACCGAGTTCGATTCCGGGAAGTCGACGGCCATTTTCGTCACCTTCCAGACCTGGCCGAATTCGCCGTTCCACATTTCGTTGAACTTGGCGGCGACTTCGGCGGCGGAGCAGTGGTTCAGGCGGAAAATGCGCGTTTCAATGGTGCGCGGGCGGGTGGCGGCGGCGTCATTCGTCGCGGCGGCGGTCGAATTGGTGGCGGACACGGCGGTCGTGGCGGCCGTGGTCTGATTGGTGGCGGCAACGGGCTCGGACGCGCCCGCAACCTCTTCAGCCGCACGCGCCCAACCAACCGCCGCCAACACAGCGACCACCAGATAACTCGCCATGAACATTGAGAGGTTATTATATCAAATCGCCGTCACCCCGCGCAAGGCGCAAGTGCAATTAGATTTTTCAAAACCATGAAATTTGGTGGCCAAGGCCGGGATCGAACCGGCGACACGCGGATTTTCAGTCCGCTGCTCTACCAACTGAGCTACCTAGCCACAGTGCAGAAGGTTGAATGGTAGGAGCGCAGGGATTCGAACCCTGGACCCAGTGATTAAGAGTCACTTGCTCTACCAGCTGAGCTACGCTCCCATTCACCTGCTTTGGGAAACAGTGGAGCGAGCTAAGGGACTCGAACCCTCGACAACCACCTTGGCAAGGTGGCACTCTACCAACTGAGTTAAGCTCGCTTGTGCTTTGCTTTGTCACCCAAAACGAGACATAGTATATCACAATTCGGCGGCGCTTGACAAGGGGGTATTTTGAATTTTTTTTTCGCGCGCCGGACTTGGCGCGGCGGACGGAATATGATACAATGCACGGATATGAAACGACAGATCATTCTTACGGCGGCCGCGCTGGCGGCACTGACGGCAACGGCGAAGACATCGACGCCGCGTGGGTTCACGGACGATTTCGACGGCGCGCTCGCGCGGGCGAAGGCGGAAAACAAGACCGTCGTCGCGGCATTCTCGGGCAGCGACTGGTGCGGCTGGTGCAAGCGGCTCGAAAAGGAAGTCTTCTCCAAGCGCGCGTTCCTTCAGGAGGCGACCAACCGCTACGTGCTCGTCTACATCGACCAGCCCTCGGACGAATCGCTCCTCTCCGCACATGCGGCGAAGCAGAATCCGCAGCTGATCGAAAAGTACGGCATCCAGGGCTTCCCCACCGTGCTGCTGATGGACGGCGACGGCAAGGTTCTCGACAAGATGGGCTACGAGCGCGGCGGCCCGGAGAACTACCTGAAGCTCATCGAGTCGACGCTCGCCGCGCTGCCGTACGTCGCGGAGTGGATCGAGCCGATGACGCAGCGTTTCGATGCCGTCTACAAGGAGCTGAACCGCGGCGTGAAAACGGCCCTGAAGCTGGACGGCGTGCGCCGGGCCGACGAGGCGAAGCCGCACTTCGCGCGCGCGGCGGACGCGCTTGAAAAGCTGATCGCGGAAGAGCGCGCGAAGGACGTGCCCGCGCCGGTGAAAGCGAAGCGCGCGGTCCTGCTCGACGAACAGGCGGAGATCGTGCAGGAGTTCCGCAAGATCGCCGCCACGCCGTCCGAGGAGCTGCTGCGGCAGATGCGCTAGGTCCGGCGGGCTACCGGAAGAGCGTATAGCCGACGAGCCCGACCCATTCCTTGACCGCAATGCTGTTGCGCGCGAGCGCGTCGGCCGTCGGCAGGAAGTCCCTGAACCGCCACGCGGCCTCGGCGACCATCGTCATCTCGAAATCGGCGGCGACCGGCGTCACCTTGAGCCCCGCGCGCTCGAACAGCATCCGCGAACGCCGCATGTGCCACGCGCTCGTGACGAGCGCAACGTGCGTGACGCCGCTCGCGGCGATCATCTGCGCCTCGTCCTCCGTGATGCGCGCGTCGGGGAACGAGACGAACACCCCTTCCGGCACGCCGCACTCGACCATGAACGGCACCGTGCTCGTCGCGACGCCGCCGCCCGAGACGGAAATGCGCACCGCCTCCCTCCCCGCGTCCGCCATCGCCTTCCAGAGCTTCACGCCCTGCCAGACGCGGTCCGCGTTGGCGTTCATGTCGTAGGCGCCGCACCGCTCGTGGTGCGCCATGCCGCCGCCGAGGACGCAGATCATCTCCGCATCCGGCACCGTTTCGATCGTGCCGCAGGCGACGGCGGGCGACGACGGCAGAAATTCCCTTTCGAGCGGCGGGCCGATGAGCCGCGTCACCGCGCCCGTCGAAAAGAAGTAGAGCGCCGCGACGGCCGCGCCGCCGCAGAGCCACGCGAGACGCCGCCACCGCCGCAGAGCCGCGACGGCCGCGAGCGCGAGCAGGACGAAGACGAGACCCAGCGGGCTCAGGAAGAAGCCCACGAACTTGTTGACGCAGTAGACGATGAGTGAAGCGATCATATATCAGCGGATTTGATAAGGGAGGAACGGGTTGCGCGCCGCGACGTCGGTGCCGCGGCTCCAGGCGAAAACGATCTGCTCGGCCGCGGCGCGGTCGGCGGCGGTGAGCGGCGTCGCGTACGCCGGCACGAGCGCCGTCGGCCCGACGACGCCCGCCGGCGGATGGAGGAGCACGTCCGCGCCCGCGCGCCGGTCGGCGAGGATCGCGTTCTCGCGCGCGTCGCGGCCGAGGATCACGCTCGCGCCGCCCGGCAGACGGAAGCGCCGCCCGACGTTCAGCAGCCGCACGAGCCGCAGGTCGTCGAGCCCTTCATGCTCCATCAGGTCGCGCAGCTTGCGGCCGTACGCCTCTTCGGTCAGCTTGCAGCCGCCCGCGGGCGAGGGATAGTCGACGAGCCCGTAGTGCGCGGCGAGCGCGATCTGCGGCTCGCGGCGGCGGCCCGACAGCGCCAGCAGCTTCGTGCGGTCGAGGAGCCCTTCCGCCTCGGGGATCGTCGGTTCGAGGAGCTGCGCCGAGAGCGGGCGCACGAGCCGCCCCTTCAGGCCCGAATCCTTCTCCACGACGCCGAGCGACTGGCGGTTCTGGCTCATCGGCCGCTGGTTCAGCACTTCGCCGGTGGAGACGAAATCGAATCCCCGCTCCCGCATCAGCTCGCCCGCGCGCCGGATCATCGTCGCGTGGCAGTCGATGCAGGGGTTCATCGCGCCGCCGAAACCGTGCGGCGGATGTTTGATGAGCGCGATCTCGTCGGCCGTGAAATCAACGACATGCAGCTTCAGCCGAAGCTGTTCCGCCGCCTGGCGCGCCGACGCCGCGCTGAAAAACGGCGTCTCGAAGCAGACGCCCTCCATGTACGCGCCCGCGTCGCGCAGCACGCACACGCCGAGGCGCGAATCGAGCCCGCCGCTGATGAGCGCGAGGCCCCTGGGCTGACGGTCCATCGCGCGCCCCTACCGGAGTTTCGCCGCCGCCGCCGCGATCGCGCGGCAGACGGCGCGCGAGGTGATCGTCGCGGCGGTGATCGCCTCGATCTCGCCGCCGTCCTTCTTCACCTTCAGCGTCGTGGCGTCCTTGCCGCCGAACTGCGCCTGGAACTCGGGCGTGTTGAGCTTCATGCCGAGGCCGGGCGTTTCCGCCGCCGCGAGCGTCTTGTAGCAGACGACCGTCTTCCGGTCCGCCTGGAAGCCGACCATCAGCACGACATCGCCGCCGTAGCCGCCCGCGTCCGCGCCCGTCACGGCGTAGCCGACGACCGTGCCGTCCGCCGACTTGCCGACGAACACGCCGCCGTCCGTCTCCGCCACGTCGGCGACGCCGGCCGGCATCACCGCGCGCGCGGCGTCGACCGTCTTCTGGACGAGCATCGCCGCGATCGGCTCCTTCGTGATCGTGTTGACGTAGGCGAGCACCGCCGCGCAGACGCCCGCGATGACCGTCAGGCTCACCACCAGACCAATGATCTTCTTCATCTTACTTTCCTCCAAACGGCTTTGGCTGCGTCCAGCGGTTGATGAGCGGCGTGACCGCGTTCATGATGAGAATCGCGAAGCTGCATCCTTCGGGGTACGAGCCGAAATGGCGGATGAGCATGCAGAGGAGGCCGCAGCCCGCGCCGAAGATGAGCTTGCCCTTCGCGGTCGTCGGCGAGGTCACGTAGTCCGTCGCCATGAAGAACGCGCCGATCATCACGCCGCCCGTCAGGATCTCGACGTGCGCCGGGGCGCGGCCCGTCACGAGCGCGTAGACGGCGACCGTCGCGAGGAACGCGGCCGGGATGTGCCACGTGATCACCTTGCGCCAGAGGAGATACGCCGCGCCGAGCGCGAGCGCGAGCGCCGAGACTTCGCCGATGCAGCCGGGCATGTTGCCGATGAGCAGGTTCCACGTCGACGGCACGTCGGCGAGGGCGCCCGCCTTGACGGCCGCGAGCGGCGTCGCGCACGTGACCGCGTCCACGTTCGGGCGCGGCGCGAGCCACGTCGTCATCGGGCCCGTGAACGAAATGAGCATGAACGCACGCGCGGCGAGCGCGGGATTGAACGGGTTCATGCCGAGCCCGCCGAACACCTGCTTCGCGACCGCGATGGCGAAGACCGAGCCGACGACCGCCATCCAGAGCGGCAGCCCCGCCGGCAGGTTGAGCGCGAGGAGCAGACCCGTCAAGACGGCCGAGAGATCGCCGATGGACGACTCGCGCTTCATCGCGAGGCGGCAGAGCGCTTCGGTGACGACGCACGTCGAGACGCACACGAGGATCGTCCAGACGGCCGGCAGGCCGAAGTACCAGATGCCCATCGCCGTCGTCGGCAGCAGCGCGAGGATGACGTCCAGCATGATGCGCGAGACGGAGATGCGCGCGTGCGCATGCGGGCTGGAGCTGAGGATGTAGTGATCGCCAAGTTCTTTCGGTTTCATGTTACTTCGCCTCCTTCCGGGCTTCCGCCGCCTTCTTCTCCTCCTCGGCGGCCTTGGCCTTCGCCGCCGCCGCGCGCTCCGCCGCCTGGCGGGCGCGGATGGACGCCTTCGCCTTGCGGCAGAACTGGGTGATCGTCCGGTACGACGGGCAGCTGAAGCTGCACGCGCCGCATTCGATGCACGTCATCACGTGCAGCGCCTCGGCCGCCGCCACGTCGTTCGCCTCGACCGCCTTCGAGATTTCGGCGGCGTTGAGGTTCATCGGGCACGCGCGCACGCACCGGCCGCAGTTGATGCACGCGCCCGACGCGTACTGGAAGACGCGCCGCCGCGTCAGGAAGAGGAGTCCCGACGTCGTCTTCGTCGTCGCGATGTCGAGGTTCGGCACCGCAAAGCCCATCATCGTGCCGCCGGAGATCACCTTCGCCGCCGGCGCCTTCAGGCCGCCGCAGAACGCGAGCAGGTCCGCGTACTTGGTGCCGCAGGGCGCGAGGATGTTCTTCGGGTTCGCGACCGCGTCGCCCGAGACCGTCGTCACACGCTCCAGGAGCGGCTCGCCCTTCTCCACCGCGTCGGCGATCGCCGCGACCGTGCCGACGTTCTCCACGACGCAGCCGACGTCGATCGGCAGCGCGGGCGGCTCCGGCACCGTGCGGCCGACCGTCGCGTAGATCTGGTGCTTTTCGCTGCCCTGCGGATAGAGGACCGGCAGCACGACGATCTCGACGTTGCCGTCGATGTCCGCGAAGGCGCGCTCCATCGCCGCGATCGCCTCGGGCTTGTTCGCCTCGATGGCGATGCGCACGGCCGGGCCGCCGAGGATCCTGCGCATGATCTCCACGCCGACGCGGATGCGGTCGGCGCGCTCGAGCATCACGCGGAAGTCGGCGGTGAGGTACGGTTCGCACTCCGCGCCGTTGAGGATCAGGTATTCACAGCGCTTGCCGGGCGGCGGGTTCAGCTTGACCGCGCTCGGGAAGCCCGCGCCGCCCATGCCGCAGATGCCCGCCTCCTCCACGCGCCTGAGGAGCTCCTCGCGCGCGGCCGTCTTCCAGTCCAGCGGCGGCAGGGCGACGGCCGCCGGCTCCGCGCCTTCCGGCGGCGGGACCGTCGTATCGAGAATCACCGCGTCCGCGAGGCCGCCCGCGGGGCCGGGGCGCTTCTCGACGGCCTTCACCTTGCCGTCCGCGCTCGCGCGCACGCACACCGAGATGAAGCCGTTCTTCTCGCCGATCAACTGGCCGCGCCGCACGAAGTCGCCGGCCTTGACAAGGCACTTCGCCGGTGCGCCGAGGTGCTGGCTCATCGAAATGACGAGCTCGCCGGGCAGCGGCAGGCGCTCGATCTGCTCCGCGCGCGCCAGCTCCTTGTTGTAGTCGGGATGCACCCCGCCCTTGAACTTGAATGGACTGTTGACTGTCTTCATAAATCGCTCCCTTCCTCAGTGCCCGCTCTCGAAGTGCGCGTCCTCGCTCATGCACTTGGCGGGGCATTTCGCGACGATCTGGCCGTCGGTCGGCGGATTCGCGTAGTTGACCTTCGCGAGGAAGCCGTCGAAGGTGAAGTGGCCGGCCTCCTTGCCGCCGGAGTTCTTCTCGCACAGGTGGCAGCCGAGGCAGCCGACGCCGCAGACCTTGCGCACCTCCGGCCCGCGCACGGGGTTGTTGCAGAGGACGTGGATCGTCGCCGACGCCGGAACGAGCTCGATGAGCCCCTTCGGGCAGACCTTCACGCACTTGCCGCAGCCGATGCACAGGCGCTTGTCGACCTTCGCGAGGCCGTCGTGGATCGAAATCGCGTTCTGCGGGCAGACGTTCGCGCACGCGCCGTAGCCGAGGCAGCCGTACCTGCAGCCCTTGTCGCCGCCGGCCGTCGCCGCCGCGATGCCGCAGTCGCAGATGCCGTTGTAGTCGCCGACGCGGATCGCCTCCGAGCGCGTGCCGCAGCACTTGACGAGCGCGACGCGCTTTTCGGTCGCCGTCGCCGCCACGCCGAGGATCTTCGCGATCTCGGCCGCGCAGGCCGCGCCGCCCGCCGCGCACGCGCCGTTCGGCGCGGTGCCCGCCACGAGCGCGCGCGCGTAGCCGTCGCAGCCCGGGAAGCCGCAGCCGCCGCAGTTCGCGCCCGGCAGCACCGCCGTGACCATGCCGATGCGCGGATCCTCCTTGACGCTCAGGTATCTGTCGGCGATGGCGAGCGTCACCGCCGCCACGAAGCCGATGCCCGCGATGCAGATGATTGCAATTGTCATTTGTTCCAGTCCTTTCTTGTCGAAATCTTGTCGTGTCGTCCGCGCGAGAGGCGGGCGCGCGGCGAGGGCGCGCGCCCGGGCGGACGGCCGCCTCAGTACGGCAGCTTCACGAGGCCCGAGAATCCCATGAACGCGAGGCTCAGGAGCCCGCCCGTCACGAGCGCGACGGCGATGCCGCGGAAGCAGCGCGGCGGATCGGCGTGGGCCAGCTTTTCGCGGATGCCCGAGAAGATGAGCAGCGCGACGCCGAAGCCGAGCGCCGCCGCGAACGAGAAGAAGACGGCCTCGCCGAAGCCCGTGCCCTGCTTGCAGTTGATCTCCGCCGCGCCGAGCACCGCGCAGTTGGTGGTGATGAGCGGCAGGAAGATGCCGAGCGCGGCGTGCAAGGGCGGCAGGAAGCGCTTCATCGCGATGTCGATGAACTGCACGAGCGAGGCGATGACGAGGATGAACGCGAGCGTGTGGATGTAGCCGAGGCCGTTCGGCTGCAGCAGCCAGTGGTCGAGGCACCACGTCACCGCCGAGGCGATCGTCATCACGAAGATGACCGCGCCCGACATGCCCAGGGCCGTCTCGGTCTTCTTCGAGACGCCCAGGAACGGGCAGCACCCCAGAAAGCGGCTCAGGACGAAGTTGTTGACGAGAACCGCGCCGACGAGAAGAATTAAGTATTTGCTCATGACGGCAAAATTATATCAAATTCCAGTTGCGCGCGCAAATGCACACCGCAGATTTTGTGATATACTATCCGCCGGATGAACGACGCGCTCGAGAAATTTGCGTCCGTGTTTACACCCCCCGGTCCGACGGCCGACGGGGCGGTGGCCATTCCGTCGCTGACCGGCGCGGCCGACGCATTTGTCGCGCGCACGCTCGCGCTCCGCTCCCGCTCCGTCGTCCTCGCCGTCACGCCGGGCCTGCCCGATGCCGACCGTCTCGTTGACGATCTGCGGCTCATCACCGCGCGTGACGCGATCCGCCTCTTCGAATTCCCGCCGCCGCTGGACGGCGAAAAGTCCGCGCTGGGCCTGCGCCTCAAGACGATTGCCGCGCTGCGCGCCTACGACCTCGCGCCCTACCCCGCCATCGTCGTCGCGCCCTTCCCGGCCCTCGCCACCCCCATCCCCGCGGGGTCTGTCCCCACGATTTCGCTCTCCCTCGCGGGGTCTGTCCCCACATCTGCGGGGTCTGTCCCCACGGGTACGGGGTCTGTCCCCACATCTGCGGGGTCTGTCCCCACGGGTGCTAAAATAAAATTTAGCGAATTTGTTGAAAAACTTGCGAAAATAGGCTATAACCGCGTCAGCACCGTGGAGCAGGAAGGCGACTGGAGCGTGCGCGGCGGCATTATCGATGCGTGGAGCCCCGGCGAGGAGTTCCCCATCCGCGCCGAATTTTTCGGCGACGACCTCGAGTCCCTGCGCACCTTCGACGCCGCGACGCAGCTTTCCGTCGAGCGCATCGACCATGCCGAACTGCTGCCCATCGCCACGCACGACGACGACCTGCCGCCCGCCGCGCGCGCAGCCTCCCTTCTCGCGCTCCTGCCCGCCGACGCCACGATCCTCGCGCTCGAGCACAACGCCTACACGCTCGAGCCCGGCGCGGACCGCCTCCGCCGCATCTACACGGGCGACCCCGCGCCGCGCCGCGTCCTCCCGTACGCGTTCCAGACGTCCCCCCTGCCCGGCTTCGCGGAACTCGGCGCGGACGAGGCACACCATCCCGAACTTTTCGACGCGGCCCGCCGGCGGCTCGAACAGCACCTCGCGGCGGCGGCCGCGCGCGGCGACACGGTGCTGAAGCTCGACGACCTCTCCGGCGGCTTCGAGATTCCCGGCCTCGTCGTCGTCACCAAGGCCGACCGCGTCTTCACCCGCCGCCACCGCGCCCCGGCCGTCCGGCGCGCGGTCCAGGGCGTGCGCATCAACGATTTCGACGAGCTCGAGCCGGGCGAATACGTCGTCCATGTCGATTACGGCGTCGGCCGCTTCATCGGCTCGTCCGAAGTCCAGCTCGACGGCAGGCGCAGCGAAGTCTTCACCATCGAATACGCCGACGGCGCCAAGCTCCACGTTCCCGCCGCCCACGCGCACCTGCTGACGCGCTACGTCGGCGTCAAGGGCGAGCAGGTGCGCCTGCACCGGCTCGACGGCAAGCGCTGGGCCAGGGACAAGCTGAACGCGCAGCGCGCCGTCGCCGACCTCGCGGCCTCGCTCCTCGACACGCAGGCGCGGCGCGCGACCGTTCCCGGCTTCGCCTACGACGTCGCGACATGCGACGGGCTCGATGCGTTCGAGGCCGCGTTCCCCTTCGAGGAGACGCCCGACCAGCTCGCCGCCATCGCCGCCATCAAGGCGGATCTCGCCGCGCCGAAGCCGATGGACCGGCTGATCTGCGGCGACGCGGGCTACGGCAAGACGGAAGTCGCGATGCGCGCGGCCTACATCGCCGCGCTCAACGGCAAACAGACCGCCGTCCTCGCGCCGACGACCGTCCTCGCCGAGCAGCACTTCGAGACGTTCACCGCGCGCTTCGACGGCACACCCGTGCGGATCGAATCCGTCTCGCGCTTCCAGACGGGCGGCACGCACCAGGGGACCTTCCAGCGCCTCGCCACGGGCGCGTGCGACATCGTGATCGGCACGCACGCCATCCTCTCGCCGCGCATCGCCTTCCGCGACCTCGGGCTCATCATCATCGACGAGGAGCAGCGCTTCGGCGTGCGCCACAAGGAATTCCTCAAGCGCCTGCGCGCGACGGCGGACGTGCTGACGCTGTCGGCGACACCCATCCCGCGCACGCTCTACCTGTCGATGACGGGCGCGCGCGACCTGTCGCTCCTGCGCTCGCCGCCGCGCGAGCGCGTGGCGGTGGAGACGACGGTCGTGCGCGACGCCGACGCGATCGTGCGCGCGGCCATCGAATCGGAGCTCGCGCGCGGCGGCCAGGTCTTCTTCCTCCACAACCGCGTCACCACCATCCGCAAGGTCGAAGAGCGCCTGCACGCGCTCTGCCCGCACCTCCGGATCGTCGTCGCGCACGGCCAGATGGACGCACGCTCGCTCGCGCGCAAGATGCGCGACTTCGAGCGCGGCGCGTACGACCTGCTGCTGTCGACCACCATCATCGAATCGGGCATCGACATCCCGCGCGCCAACACGATCCTCGTCCACGAGGCGCAGACGTTCGGCCTCGCCGACCTCTACCAGCTGCGCGGGCGCGTCGGGCGCGCCGCCGCGCAGGGGCGCGCGATCTTCCTGCTGCCGCCCTCGGGCCTCGTCGACGCCGACGCGCGCGAACGCCTCGCCGCGCTCCAGCGCCACGGCGGACTCGGCGCGGGCTTCAACCTCGCCGTGCGCGACCTGGAGATCCGCGGCGCGGGCAACCTGCTCGGGTCGCAGCAGTCGGGCCACATCGCCGCCGTCGGCTTCACGCTCTACTGCCAGCTCCTTCAGCGCACGATCGCGCGGCTCAAGGGGGAAAAGGTCGCCGAGGTGGTCGATGTCGGGCTCAACCTCGATTTCCTCGACCTCTCGCCCGCCTCGACGGACGAGGCGGCCGCCGCGGCGCTTCCCTACGGCTACGTGGAGGAGGACGCCCAGCGCATGAGTTTCATGAAGCGGCTCGCGGAGGCGACGGACGTGAAAGTCGTCCAGGCGCTCGCGGCGGAGCTCGCCGACCGGTTCGGCCCGCCGCCGCCGGCGGCGAAGCGGCTGCTGCGGCTGGGCGAACTGCGCGTGGCGTGCGCGCGTGCGCGCATCCGGCACATCGACGTCGCCGGCGCGCGGGCGGTCTTCTACCGCGTCGGGTCGCGCGACGTCGCGGCGGTGCGCGAACTGAAAAGCAAGACCCCCGACCGAAAGCTCCGCGAACTGATGACTGCGGTCAAGGGGATTTGACGGACGCCGCAGACGCGTTTATCAAAAAAAATGAGTTTCACCCTTGACCGGGTGAAACTGCATTTTTGGTCGGACTGGCGGGGATCGGACCCGCGACCCCAACATTAAAAGTGTCGTGCTCTACCAACTGAGCTACAGTCCGATGAACCGCGACCGCCGCGTTAGGCGACGGAGCCGCCGACAGCCTCGATCTTGGCCTTCGCCGCGGCGGACACCGGCACACCCTTGACGGTGAGCTTCTTGGTGAGTTCGCCCTTGGCGAGGAGCTTCAGCTTCGGCTGCTTGTTGTCCCAGAATCCCTTCTGGGCCAGCGTCTCGGGCGTCACTTCCGCACCGGCCTCGAAATTCTTCTCGAGATCGGAGAGGTTGACCGCGAGCGCCTTGTCGTTGAAGCGGGCGTTGTTGAAGCCGCGCTTCGGCAGACGCCGGACGAGCGGCATCTGGCCGCCTTCGAACTGGAGCTTGTGCTTGTGGCCCTTGCGCGCGTTCTGGCCCTTGTGGCCGCGACCCGACGTCTTGCCGAGTCCCGAGCCGCAGCCGCGACCGACGCGCTTGCGCGCGGTGCGCGCACCCGGGGTGTTCGTGAGAGTGCTGAGTTCCATTGTCTTTCTCCTTATGCGCGGACAGCCGCGATTTCTTCCGCCGAGCGGAGTTTGAGGAGCGCGTTCATCGTGGCCTTGACCACGTTGAGGCGGTTCTTCGAGCCGAGGGACTTGCCCACCGCGTCGCTGACGCCGAGCGCTTCGAGGACCGGGCGCATGCCGCCGCCGACGATGAGGCCGGTACCGGCCGGCGCGGGCTTCAGGATCACGCGGCCGCCGTCGCAGGTGCCTTCGACGTCGTGCGGGATCGTCTTGCCGTGGAGGGTGATCTTGCGCATGTCCTTGCGGGCGGCCTCGCCGCCCTTGCGGATCGCGTCCGACACCTCGTTGGCCTTGCCGAAACCGACGCCCACGCGCCCTTCGCGGTCGCCGACCACGATGACGGCGGAGAAGGACATCCGGCGCCCGCCCTTGACGGTCTTGGCGCAGCGGTTGATGAACACGGTATGCTCGTCGAGATCGTCCTGGGCGTTCATGTCGCCGCGCTTGTCACGATTCTGAGCCATTCTTTAGTCCTCCTTCTTGCTGATGGAAAGCCCCGCCGCGACCGCCGCATCGACGATCGCCGCGACGCGGCCCGTGTACTTGAAGCCGCCGCGGTCCACGACGACCGTGGAGATGCCGGCGGCCTTGGCGCTCTCGGCGGCCTGGGCGCCGAGCGCCTTGGCGACCTCGAGGTTGGCCTTGGTCTCCTTGATCGTGCTGGCGGACGCGAGGGTGCGCCCCGCATCGTCGTCGATGAACTGCACGTACATGTGCTTGTTGCTGATGCAGATCGACATGCGCGGACGAGCCGCCGTGCCGACCACGCGCTGGCGAAGGCGGAGATGCCGCTTCTGGCGCTGAACTTTGCGATTGAACATTTCGTTTCTCCTTGACGCCGGTTAGGCGACCTTCTTGCCTTGCTTGCGGCGGATGTGTTCGCCCTCGTACTTGATGCCCTTGCCCTTGTAGGGTTCGGCCGGGTAGAAGTCGCGGATGCGGGCGGCGGCTTCGCCGACGGCCTGCTTGTCCACGCCCGTGAGCGTGACCTTGAGACCGTCGTTCTCGACCTTGCAGGTCAGACCTTCCGGGATCACGTAGATCTTCGGCGAGGCGAAGCCGAGCGAGAGCGCGAGCTCCTTGCCCTTGAGCACGGCCTTGAAGCCGGTGCCCTCGATCGTCAGCACCTTGGTGTAGCCAGCGGACACGCCGACCACCATGTTGTGGATCAGCGCGCGGGCGAGGCCGTGGAAGTTGCCGAGCACGCCGTCGTCGGCGCAGGCAACCTTGACGAAGCCGTCTTCCACCTTCGCCGTGATGCCGTCGTGCATCGTGTAGGCGAGCTCGCCGAGCTTGCCCTTGACCGTCACAACCTGACCGTTGACCGTGGCGGTGACGCCATCGGCGAGCTTGACGGGTTCTTTACCGATTCGAGACATTGTCTTTTGACTCCTTCATTAGGCGACCGTGCAGATGATCTCGCCGCCGAGCCGCGCCTTCTTCGCCTCCGCCCCGGACATGACGCCCTTGGAGGTCGAGACGATGGCAAGGCCCATGCCGTCGAGAACGGCCGGGATTTCGTTGACCGAGACGTACTTGCGAAGTCCCGGCTTGGAGATGCGCTTGAGCTCCGTGATGGCGGGGACCGCCTTGTCGGAGTACTTCAGCGTGATGATCAGCTCCTTGGGGAAGCCCGAGGTGACGACGGCGTCGGTGATGTAGCCGGCCGCCTTCATGACGCGGGCGATTTCCGCCTTGGTGCCGCTCGCCGGGGTCTTCACGGAGAAAAGGCGCGCCTTCTGCCCGTTGCGGATCGAGGAGAGCATGTCGGAAATGGGATCGAATGACATTTTGCGGTTCCTTTCCTGTTAGGTTACCACGAGGCTTTCGTGACGCCGGGGATGAGGCCGGCGACCGCGAGTTCGCGGAAGCACAGACGGCAGACGCCGAACTTGCGAAGGTAGGCGTGGCGACGGCCGCAGCGCTGGCAGCGGTTGTAGGCGCGCACCTTGAACTTCGGGGCCTTCTTCTGCTTTTCGATGAGACATTGCTTGGCCATGATCAGTTCCTCCCTGCGAACGGCATGCCCATGGAGACGAGAAGCTCGCGGGCGGCCTTGTTGTCGGTGGTGCTCGTCACGAACGTGATGTCCATGCCGGAGTGGGCGGCGCCCGCTTCCAGGATTTCCGGGAAGATCGAGTGCTCCTTGAGGCCCAGCGTGTAGTTGCCGCGGCCGTCGAAGCCGCGGTTGGACACGCCGCGGAAGTCGCGGATGCGCGGCAGCGCCGAGAAGATCAGGCGCTCGGCGAATTCCCACATGCGCTCGCCGCGCAGCGTGACCTTCGCGCCGATGACCATGCCCTCGCGCAGCTTGAAGTTCGAGATCGACTTCTTCGCCTTGCAGAGCAGGGGCTTCTGGCCGGTGATCGCCGTCAGGTCGTCCACGAGCGCCTTCTGCTCGTCCTTGCTGACGATGCCGAAGGCCATGTTGAGGACGATCTTCTGAAGGCGGGGAACGAGCATCTTGTTCGTGGTGCCGAGCTTCTTTTCAAGCTCGGGAACCATGCGGCTCGCGTATTCGTCTTTGAGTCTTGCCATGTTGTCCGTTCCTTAATTAAAGGGCCTTGCCGCTCTTGACCGAGATGCGCGCCTTCTTGCCGTCCTTCTCGCCCGTCTTGACGCGGGTGCCCGCCTTCTTGTCGGGATCGTACGGCATCAGCTTGCACAGCCGGATCGGCATTTCCTTGTCGATGATGCCGCCCGGGGTCTTCTCGGTGCGGCGCATCGCCTTCTTGTGGACGTTGACGCCGGCGACGATGGCGACGCCCTTCTTGGGGTCGACCGACGTCACGGTGCCGGTCTTGCCGGCGTCCGTGCCGCTCGTCACGATGACGGTGTCGTTCTTCTTGATTCGTGCGATAGCCATTTTGGTATTCCTTCCTTCGGTCAGACCACTTCCGGGGCCATCGAGAGGATCTTCATGTAGTTCTTGTCGCGCAGCTCGCGGGCGACCGGCCCGAACACGCGCGTGCCGATCGGGTTGAGCTTCGAGTCGACGAGGACGCACGCGTTCTGGTCGAAGTGGACCGTGGAGCCGTCCTCGCGGCGGATGGGCTGGCCCGTCCGGACGATGACGGCGGTGGCGACCGACCCCTTCTTGATGGTCGAGGTCGGGGACGCCTCCTTGATCGCGACGCGGATCACGTCACCGAGGTGCGCGTACTCCTTGCGCTGCTTGAGGATGCGGAAGCACATCGCGCGCTTGGCGCCGGTGTTGTCCGCAACGACGAGGTTCGAGAGTTCCTGTAGCATTGTGCCGCTCCCTTACTTCGCCACGATGCGCCAGCGCTTGGTGGCCGACATCGGGCGGGTTTCCATGATGGTGACGGTGTCGCCGACCTTGGCGGTATCGGCCTCGTCGTGCACGTGATACTTCTTGGTGCGCGTGATGACCTTGCCGTAGACGGGGTGGATCTCGCGGTAGGAAACCGTGACGACCACGCTCTTCGCGCCCATCTTGGACGCAACGACGCCTTTGCGCAGCTTGCGCGCGCCGCGAACATTGGTTTCGGTGCTCATTAGATCTTGACTCCTGCGCGGGTGATGAACTTGGTGTGGATGCCGATTTTCGTCGCGGCGAGGCGCAGACACTCCTTGGCGACTTCCTCGCTGACGCCGCCGATCTCGAAGAGGACCTTGCCGGGGAGGATGACGGCCGCCCAGAACTCCGGGTTGCCCTTGCCTCCGCCCATACGGACTTCGATCGGCTTGCGGGTGACGGGCTTGTCGGGGAACACGCGGATCCAGAGCTTGCCCTTGCGCTTCATCTCGCGGTTGATCGCGACGCGGCAGGCTTCGATCTGGGTCGCGGTCAGAAGGCCGCGCGTCAGCGCCTTGAGGCCGTACTCGCCGTACGCGAGTTCGGTTCCGCTCGTGGCGTAGCCCGAACGGTTACCCTTCGAGACCTTGCGGTACTTGACTCTCTTGGGCATGAGTGGCATGGTTTAGCTCCTCTCCTTGCGGTCTCCGCGCTCGCGACGCTCGCCGCGGCGGTCGCCGCGCGGCGCACGGGCCTGGAAGCCCTCTTTCTTGCAGATCCACACCTTGATGCCGATCTTGCCGGCGGTGGTGTTGGCCTCCGCGAATCCGTAATCGATGTTGGCCCTGAGCGTGTGCAGCGGCACCTTGCCCTCGCGCGACCACTCGACGCGCGCGATCTCCGCGCCGTTGATGCGGCCGCCCGCATGGACCTTGATGCCGTCCACGCCCATGTCCATCGCGACCTTCATCGCGCGCTTCATGGCGCGCTTGAGGGCGATGCGGCGCTCCAGCTGCTGGGCGATCGACTCCGCCACGAGCTGCGCGTCGGCGTCGGCGCCCTGCACCTCCTTGATCTCGAGGTAGACTTCCTTCTTGGTCATCTTCTCGAGCTCGGCGCGGATCGCCTCGACGTCGCCGCCCTTGCGGCCGATGATCACGCCCGGACGGGCGCTGAAGAGCGTCACGCGCACGCGGTTGGCGAAGCGCTCGATGAAGATCTTCGAGATGCCCGCCTCGGCGAGGCGCTTCTTGACGGTCTCGCGGATCTTCTGATCCTCGACGAGATACGCGCCGAAGTTACGCTTCTTGGCGAACCAGCGGCTGCCCCAGGCGTGCGTCACGCCGATGCGGAAACCGATGGGGTTGACTTTCTGACCCATTACTGAACCTCCTTCTGGACGTCGGTGAGCACGACCTTGCAGTGGCAGAGCCGGCGGGCGATCGGGTGCGCCGAACCGCGCGCGGTCGGCCAGTAGCGGCGCATGCGCGTCGACTCGTCGAGCACGCAGAGCTTGACCTTGAGCGCGCCGGGCTCCTTGACGCCGTTGTTGTTCTTCGCGTTGGCGATGGCGCTCAGGAGCGTCTTCTTGATGATCTCCGCCGCCTTCTTGGGCGAGAACTCGACGACCTTGAGCGCGTCAGCGGCCGTGAGGCCCTGGCAGGCGCGGGCGAGCGGGCGGCCCTTGAAGGCCGACATGCGCGCGTTGCGGGTGATAGAGACTACTTCCATTTTCTACCCCTTACTTCTTTTCGGCCTTCGCCGCCGAGTTGCCGTGCGACTTGAACGTGCGCGTCGGGGCGAATTCGCCGAGCCGGTGGCCGACCATGTTTTCGGTGATGAAGATCGGCATGTGCTGACGACCGTTGTGGATGGCGAACGTGAGCCCGACGAAGTCCGGGAGCACCATCGAACGGCGGCTCCAGGTCTTGATCGGCTGCTTCTTGCCGCTCGCCTGCATCTTCTCGACCTTGCGGAGGAGGCTTTCCTCCACGTAAGGTCCCTTCTTGAGAGAACGTGACATGGATTATTTCCTCCTCTTGACGATGATCTTGTCAGAAGCCTTGCGCTTCGCGCGGGTCTTGCCGCCCTTCGCGAGCTTGCCCCACGGCGAACGCGGATCGCTGCCGCCGGAGGTGCGCCCCTCGCCGCCGCCCATCGGGTGGTCGACAGGGTTCATGGCCACGCCGCGCACCGTCGGGCGGATGCCCAGGTGGCGCTTGCGGCCGGCCTTGCCGAGCTTGATCGAGCTCCAGTCCTTGTTGCCGACCTCGCCGACCGTCGCGAGGCAGCGGCCGTTGAAGATGCGCACTTCGCCCGAAGGCATCTTGAGCGTCACCTTCTCGCCGTCGCGCGCCATCACCTGGCAGGCGTTGCCGGCCGAACGCGCGACCTTGGCGCCTTCGCCCGGGACGAGCTCCACCGCGTGGACCATGAGGCCGAGCGGGATCTGCGCGAGCGGCAGGCAGTTGCCGACCGTCGCCTCGGCCTTGGTGCCGTTCATGACCTTCATGCCCGGCTTGAGGCCTTCCGGCGCGAGGATGTAGTTCTTGACGCCGTCGGTGTACTCGATGAGCGCGAGGTACGCCGAGCGTGTCGGGTCGTAGGCGATGTCCTTGACCGTCGCCTCGACGTCGAACCTGTTGCGCTTGAAGTCGACGATCCTCAGGCGCTGCTTCGCGCCGCCGCCGTGGTGGCGGGTCGTGATGCGGCCCTGGTTGTTGCGGCCCGCCGTCTTGCGGACGGCCTTGGTCAGGCTCTTGACCGGGCGCTTCTCGGTAATCTCCTCGAACGTCGCGGATTCGCGGAAGCGAATGCCGCACGAACGGGCCTTGTATGTCTTGAGTGCCATGTGTTAACTCCCCGTTAGACCTGTTCGATGCGCTCGCCGGCCTTGACGGTGACGTACGCCTTCTTGTAGGTGGCCTCGGTCACCGCGCGGCGCGTGCCGCGGATGTAGCGAAGACCGCCCTTGACATTGACGGTGCGGACCTTGAGGACGTGCACGCCGAACTTCTTTTCGACGGCCGTCGCGATCTGGGGCTTGGTCGCGTCGACCGCAACCTCGAGGAGGTAGCGGTTCTCGGCGCTCAGACGCGAGCCCTTCTCGGTGATCATGACCTTCTTGATGATTTCGTTCGTCATTTCGGCAGCTCCTTACTTGGCGATGCGCGCGAGCAGCGCGTCGTAGCCCGCCTTGTCGCAGACGATCTTGCGGTTCGCCATCACGGTGTACACGTCGAGCGCCTGCGCCGTCGAGTAGTCGATGCGCGGCAGGTTGCTGGTGACGAGCAGCGTCGTGTCGTCCACGTCCTTCTGGACGACGACCGCCGTGCGGTCCACGCCCAGCGACTTGAGGAGCGCGGCCATGAGCTTCGTCTTCGGCGCCTCGAACGCGAACTCGTCGACGACGATCACGTCGCCCGCCACGAGCTTGTCGGAGAGGGCGCGCGCGAACGCGAGCTTCATCACCTTCTTGTTGATCTTCTGCGAGAAGTCGCGCGGCTTGGGGCCGTGCGCGACGCCGCCGCCGCGCCACACGGGCGACTGGCGGAAGCCCGCGCGGGCGTTGCCCGTGCCCTTCTGCTTCCACGGCTTCTTGTTGGAGCCCGAGACTTCGCCCTTGCCCTTCGTCGAGGCCGTGCCCGCGCGCAGCGCGTTGCGGATCGCCGTGACCGCGTCCTTGACCGCCTGCTCGCCCTTGTCGAGCGTCAGCTGGGACTGGTCGAATACCGTTTCAATCTTCTTCATTACTTAGCCCCTTTCTTCGCCTTGAACGCGAGGACGTTGTTCTTGAGGGACTTGCGGACGTAGACCGTTCCGTTGCGCGCGCCGGGGACCGAGCCCTTGACGAGAATCGCGTTGTCCTCGGGACGGATCTGCACCACTTCGAGGTTGACCGCCTTGCGGCTGACGTCGCCCATGTGGCCGGGCATCTTCTTGCCCTTCTCGATCCAGCCGGGGAGGTCGCGCGCCGCGAGGCCGCCCGTGCGGCGCTTGGAGTGGCCGCCGTGGGTCATGTTGCCGCCCGCGAAGTTGTAGCGCTTCAGGACGCCCGCGAAACCGCGGCCCTTCGTCGTGCCCGTCACGTCGACGTACTTGACGCCCTCGAAGTTGGCGACCGTGATCTTGTCGCCGACCTTGACTTCCTCGCCGGCGTCCAGCGCGAACTCCTTGAGGATGCGCACGCCGCCTTCGAGGCCGCCCGTCTTCTTGAGGTGGCCCGCGACCGCCTTCGTCAGGCGCTGGACCTTCTGCTCGCCCCAGCCGAGCTGCGCGGCGACATAGCCGTCCTTCTCGGCGGTCTTGAGCTGAACGACCGGGCAGGGCCCGACTTCCAGCACCGTCACCGTCGTGCGCTTGCCGTCGGCGTCGTACACCTGGGTCATTCCGACCTTCTTGCCAATCAATCCTTCCATCGCGACCTCCTTAGACCTTGATGGTGATGTCGACACCGGCGGGAAGATTGAGCTTCTTGAGCTCGTCGATCGTCTGCGCGGTCGGGTTGACAATGTCGAGCAGGCGCTTGTGCGTGCGCATCTCGAACTGATCCATGGACTTCTTGTCGACGTTCGGCGAACGGTTCACCGTGTAACGCTCGACGCGGGTCGGCAGCGGGATCGGTCCCACCACCTGCGCACCCGTGCCCCTCGCCGTGTCGATGATGCCACCGACGGCCTGGTCCAGAACTCTATGGTCATAGGCCTGGAGGCGGATGCGGACTCTCTGCTGTTGCATTCTGTGTTCCTTTTGTTTTTCTTTTGTTCCGGCTTTGGCTTGCGCCGCGCCCCGTGACCTGGGCTTCGACGGTCGCGGTCGCCGCGCGTGGCGTTCCTTTCGGTCCGCCCTTGGCGCGTGAGGCCCTTGGCGGCGCCTCGCCCGCGACTGGGTTTCCGCCCAGTAACCCCCGCAAAAACAAGGCTCGCGGCACGTTGTCGTAACCGCGAGCGCTGCTCATCGGGTACGACGCGACGGGATGTACTCGCCCGTATCGCAACCCTCTTCTTGCGAAGATCGTCTAAAAGTATATCATATTTTGCATAAACCCTGCAATAGGGTAATTTTAATTATTTTCGCGCACCGCCGGGTTGAGATAGAGCGGCAGCGGCTCGGGCCGGAGGATCGCCGGACACGCCTCGGCAAAGCGTCGCAGGCCCTCTGCCGTCGGCGTGCGCCCGCCCCGGTAGCGCGCGCCGAACGTCTCCTTCAGGAACGCGTCGATGCGCGCGGCGTCGGGCGTGACGACCGGCGCGCCGAGCGGCACGCGCCGGGGCAGCTCCTCGGCCGTCGCGAGAAAGATGTCGGTGACGAGACGGAACCCCTCGAAGAGCGCCACCCAATACAGCCCGCGCCGCGCGTCGCCCACGACCGCGAGCGGCCCGTCGCCCGGCTCGACGAGCGCGCACGCCGACGGCAGCCCCCGCACCTCGCAGCCCGGCGCGCCGAGCGCATAGCCCTGCGCGAACGCGAGCGCCGCGCGGATGCCCGCGAACGAGCCGGGGCCCGTCCCCACGACGATGCGCTGCGGCCGTTCCGTCAGATCCGTCTCCGCCCGCCAGTCGCAGATGCGGTGCGTGCCCGCCGAATGTTCAAGGTAGATCGTCTTCATCGCGCCGTCGCTCCCGCTTTCAGATACTGCTCCTGCCCGTAGGGGAAATCGCTCGGAATGTAGTTTTCGACCGTCGGCCGCACGAGCGTGTACGACTTCGGGAAATGCGTGTAGATCCACGGGCAGTCCTCGCGCAGGATCGCCTGGCACGCGCGCCAGTGGACGTTGCGCGCGGCCGCGTCGGGCGCGGCCATCGCCGCCTCGTATTCGGCGTCGAACGCCGCGTTCGCGTAGTTGGAGTGGTTGGGGCCCGGGCTCGCGTTCTTCGAATAGAAGAGCTGGAGGAAGTTCTCCGCGTCGGGATAGTCGCCGACCCAGCCCATCATGTAGAGCTGCACGCGCCCCTCGTTCACCGCCTTGAGGAACGTCCCCCACGTGCTGAAGGCGAGCTCCAGCCGCACGCCGATGCGCTCGAAGAAGCTGGCCAGGAGCTCCCCCTGCTCGCGGCTGTCCTGGCTCGCGCGGCCGATCGACAGCGTGAGCGTCAGCCGCCGCCCCGTCGCGGGGTCGAGGCCGTCCGCGTAGCCCGCCTCCGCGAGCAGCGCTTTCGCGCGGTCGAGGTCGAACGGATACGGGAACGGCGTCTCCAGCCGGCCGTCCACGCCGTGCGGCACGGGGCCGTCCGCGAAATCGACGCGCCCGTTGTAGAACTTGCGCCACGCCGCGAAGTCGAACGCGCACGTAAGCGCCTGGCGGAGCTTCCGGTTCGGCCCCAGCACGGGATCGCGCATGTTCATGCCGATGTAGCGCACGTCGAGCGACGGCGTGCCGTAGAGCCGCACGCCTTCCGCCGCGAGGCGCGGGTCGAGCGTGCCGTCGCCGGCGACGACGGCGTCCCAGTTGTCGCGCGCGATCTCGCCAAGGAAGTCGAGCTCGCCCCGGAGGAACATCAGCCACTGCGTCGAGACGTCGTTGATGACGAGGTAGCGGATCGTGTCGAACCCGCCCGGGACCGGCGTGCGGCGCGTGAAGACCATCTCGTGGTTCTTGCGCCACGACGCGAGCCGGTAGGGGCCCGTCCCCGTGCCGTCCGCGCGCCGGACCGCCGTGTAGCTCATCGCCATCATCCACGGAAAGACGTGGCTCGGCTCCTTGAGCGTGACGACGAGCATGTCATCGTCGGGCGTCGCGAAGGACGCGACCGCCTTCATCGTCCAGCCGCCGGGCGAGGCGTTGGCCGGGTCGCGCAGCCGTTCGAGGCACCGCGCCACGTCGCGGCTCGTCAGCGGTGCGTCGCCTTCACCTTCTCCAACTCTCAACTCTCCATTCTCAACTCTCAACTTATTTCGCATCCGAAAGACGTACGTGCGGCCGTCCGCCGACACCTCCGGCAGCTCGCAGAGGCCCGGCACGAGCCGGTAGGGGCGCGCGACGTAGTCGACCGCGAGGGGCGTCTCGTAGACGAGCAGCACGGCGCGCGAATCGTAGATCGACTGCGCGCGGATCGGATCCATCGAATTGACCCGTTCGAGCGGCCGCGTGAACGTCGCCGCCAGGAGGAGCGCCGCCGCTACCATGACCGGATCTCCAGCCGGAGGTCGATCTTCTTCGGCGCGTCCGGGAGCGCGGCGAGCGTGCGCCGGACGGCGGCGAGCTTCGGGCGCAGCGCGAAGAGCGTCGGCGCGTTGGCGACATAGAGGAAGATCTTGCCGTCCTCGTAGCGGCCGGGCCGCGCGGGGAGGTTCGGGAACAGGTTCGGCCAGCGGTCGGCGAGCGAATCGAAGAACGGCTCGTGGACCGTCGTCAGGTCCGCGAACGCCGCCGTCACCGCCGAGGCGAACGACGCGTGCCGCCCGCGCCGGTCCGGCTCCTTCGGCCAGTAGCGCGGCAGCGGCTGCCCGAATTCATCGCGATAGCGGTCGTTCCCGTCCATAGGATAGATAGTATATCATATCCGCGCGGCAGCCGCCCGCGCGAAACAGATTTTGGGGAGCGCTCCGTCCAGACCCCGCGAATCGGGGCGGGTTACAGCTCGACCGTGGCGACGACGGGGAAGTGGTCGCTCGGATAGAGCTTCTGGCCGGGCCGCGGATCGGCGACCGTCGCGTAATCCAGCACGGTAACATCCGGCGAGACGTAGATGTAGTCGATCCGTGCGCCGAAATCCTCCCACGTGTAGCCGCCGTTCTTCAGCCTGTCGGCGTCCGGCGAGCCATAGAGGGCGTTCCGGACATTCGCCGGCTTCCCCAGCGCCTCCGCCGTGGACCGCTCGGTGTCGCGCCAGTGCCATCCGTTGAAGGTGCGCCACGGACCGACCGGCGGAGTCTTTGTCGCGTACAGCGCGTTCTTGAGCAGCGCCGCGACGGCAACCGCCGGGGCCTCGGTCTCGCGGCAGTTGTGATCGCCCGTGAAAATGATCGGCGCGCCGTCGCCGAACGCCTTCATGCGGTCGATCACCAGCAGCATCCCCTGCTCGCGCGCCCGCGCGCTCACATGGTCGGTGTGCGTATTGGCGAAGCAGAACCGCCGCCCGGTCGCCTTGTCCTTCAGCACCAGATACGAGCACACGCGCGGGCACGCCGCGCCCCAGCCCTTCACGCCGGGCACGTCGGGCGTTTCGGAGAGCCAGAACGTGCCGGACTTTTCGACGTCGAAGCGATCGCGACGGTAGAACACCGGCGACGCCTCGTCGGAGACGCGGTCGGCACCGCGATGGTCGCCGACAAACGCGAACTCGGGCAGCTGCTCGCGCAGATACGCGGCCTGGCCGGGACGCACCTCCTGCGCGCCGAACGCATCCAGATTCAGGCGGCGGATCAGCGCCACCAGATCGGCCTTGCGTTCGTTCCACGCATTCGGCGTGCCCCCGTCGGCGGCGGACAGCCGGATATTGTACGTGCCGACGCGCAGTTTCGCGCGCTCCGGCTGCGGACGGCAGCCGACGAGCGCAAGCGCCGCGCAGACGATGACGACGGCTGACAGCAAAAGACTTCCGGCAATTCCACGTTTCGTGTTCATGACATCATTATATCATTTCTCGCCGTCGCACCGCAAATCCGTCAGCCGCCGGTCCAAAAGGACGCGCCGACAGATCAGGCCAGCAGATCGGGGCGCCGCTGCGCCGTCAGGCGGTGCGCTTCGCATTTCTTCCACGCCTCGATCTTCGCATGATCGCCCGACAGCAGCACCTCTGGCACCTTCATCCCGCGAAATTCCGGCGGATGCGTGTACTGCGGCGCCTCCAGAATGGCGCCGTGCGAAAAACTTTCCGACGACGTCGCCTGCGCGCCGCCGCCCAGCACGCCCGGCAGGAGCCGCACGATCGCGTCCACCATCGCCGCCGCCGCAAGCTCCCCGCCCGTCATCACGAAGTCGCCGAGCGAATAGCGGTCGGTCGCAAGCGTCTCGATGCGCGCGTCAAAGCCCTCGTAGTGGCCGCACATGAAGACGAGGTGGTCGCACGACGCCAGCGCCTCCGCGTCGCGCTGCGTAAACGTCTTGCCCTTGGGATCCGTCATCACAATCCGCCGCTTCTCCTCCCCCATGCTTCCCTCTTCCTTCTCAACTCTCAACTCTTCCTTCTCAACTCTCAACTCTCCCTCCCCCGTTCCCCGTTCCCCGACACACGCTTCCACCGCGGCGAACCACGGGCCGCACTTCATCAGCATGCCGGGCCCGCCGCCGTACGGCTTGTCGTCCACCTTCTTCCACTTCCCCTCGCCGAAGTCGCGCAGGTCGACAATGCGGATTTCGCACGCGCCCTTCTTCACGGCGCGCGCGACGATGGACTCTTCCAGAAAGCCGCGGAACATCTGCGGCTGGACGCTCACGATGTCGATGCGCATCATGCGGCTCTCCCTCCCGCGCCCTGCGCCTGGCCGCCGTCGACCGGCAGGATGACGCCCGTCGTGAAGCGCGCCTCCAGCAGAAACGCGACCGCCGCCGCGACGGCTTCGGGCGTCGGCCGGCCGAGCGGCGTCGCACCCGCCCCTTCGTGCACGGCGACCGGCGCGAGCACGGGTCCGGGCGCGACGGCGTTGATCCGCAGGCGCGGCAAAAGTGCCGCGGCCGCGTCGCGCGTGTAATCGCGCAGCGCGCACTTCGTTCTCTCGTAATCGCCCGCCGCATCGCGCGTCGCGCGCCGCACGACCCGGCAATCCAGCACATTGACGACCGCGCCCTCTCCCCCGCGCGCCGCCATCAGCTCGATCAGGCGTTTCGGCGCATCAAAATTGACGCGCGCGAGCGTCGCCGCGTCGCCCGTGAACAGCGCCGCGTTGTTGACGAGCGCGTCCGGCGGACGGCCGCCGTTGCGCGCGCACGCGTCCGCAAAGAGACGATCCGCCGCGCCGTCCGCCGCGAGATCGGCGACGATGTCCGCGCCCGCGTCCGCGCGGTGCGAACTCGTCAGCACCGTCCAGCCGCGCGCGCGCAGCGTCGCGGCGAGGACCGCGCCGAGCCGCACGGTGCCGCCCGTCACAAGCACTACATTTCCCACGGCTTCGGCTCCTTCGGCGCAAAGTAGATCTGGTCGCGGCAGCCGTAGAGGAGGTCGGCGGCCGGCACGATCTTCGCAAATTCGGACAGAAACGCGATGTTGCAGGCGACCTTCCCCATCGGCCCCAGGTCGATCTTCACCGTCGTGCCGTCGTCGTAGACGAGATCGACGAAGAGCGGCAGCGCGCCCGGGTTCTTGCACGCGACATCCCGGAGGCGCGCGAATTTCGCCTTCAGCTCGGGGTCACTGTACCTGAGGCGGATGCGCACGCCGTCGGACGCGAGCGGCAGCACCTCGTCAAGCGGATAGACTTCGCGGACGGTGAACGACAGGTCGCCGACGTGCGGGTTCTCCTTGTGCGCGTCGTCCTTGTCGTAGTTCGTGCGGTGCGCCACCTCGCCGCACACCATCACGAGCTTGTCGACCATCGCCTCGATCTTCCCGCCGGCCGCGTCGCCGGGCGCGCCGTTGAACTGCCGCCACGCCTTCGCGTAGCAGAACGCATCCGCCTGGCCCTTGCCGTCGTCGAGCGTGAGAATCGCCCACTTCTCGCCCACCGAACCGTCCGGGCGCGGCTTCGGCGTCTTGATCGAACAGCCCGTCAGCATCGCCACGACGCGCACGTCCAGCTTCTTGACGAGGATCGGTTCCAGCTCCTTCTTCTCCAGCCGCCGGCGGAAGCGCGTGCGCTCCTTGCTCACCGCGCCGTCAAACGCCTTCTTGTCGCTCCACGGGATTTCGCCCTTCGCCTTCACGCACGCGCGCGCCAGCCCCTTCAGCTGCCCTTCGTCGTCCGCCGCCTTCATCAGCAGCTCGTCGATGGGCGAGAGCGTCGGCGCGGCCTCTTCCGCGCCCGCGTCGTCCTCGTCGTCGCCGTCGGGCGACGGCGCGGCCGCGTCCGGAGCCGCCTCCTCGCCGTCGATGTCGCCCTCCGCGCCGGCGGCCGCCTCGTCCTCCTCCTCGACCTTCTTGGCGATCTTGTCGAGCGTGAACGGCAGAAATTCGTACGCGTCCTCGCGCGAACCCGGCTTGCGCGAACGGACGCAGACCTGCGACGCGGACGAGATGAGCTGCGTGCACGACTGGAGCGGATGGCCCGAGACGTAGACGCCCAGCATCTCGCGCTCGAACTTCAGCTCCTCCGCCGGCACGAACGGCGGCGCGTCCGCGAGCTCCTTGTCGCTCGCCTTCTCCTCGCCGCCCGCCATCAGGTCGAAGAAGTTCGTCTGCGCGCTCGCCCTTTCCTTCGCCTTCTGCTGCGCCTTCTTGAGCGCGTATTCGATGTTGAGGAAGAGTTTCGCGCGGTTCGGCTCCAGCGTCGAGAACGCGCCCGTGCGCGTCAGGTTTTCGAGGACGCGCTTGTTGACCGCGTTCGAGCCGGCCATGCGCAGGCAGAAATCCATGAAGCCCGTGAACAGCCCGTTCGCCTTGCGCTCGGCGACGATCGCCTCCGCCGCCAGCTCGCCGACGCCCTTGATGCCGCCGAGCCCGTAGCGGATGCCCTTGCGGTCCGGCGTCGGCACGAAGCGCGCGCCCGATTCGTTGACGTCGGGGAGCCGCAGCTCCAGGCCGATCTCCTGCGCCTCGGCGACGAAGCCGGGCAGCTTGTCGAAGTTGCCGATTTCGGACGAGATCTGCGCGCACATGAACTCGGCGGGATAGTGCGCCTTGAGGTAGCCCGTCTGGTAGGCGACCCACGCGTAGCAGACGGCGTGTGACTTGTTGAACGCGTAGCTCGCGAATGCCTCCCAGTCCTTCCAGATCTTCTCGATGAGCTTCTTCGCCTCCGCCTCGTCCGCCCACTTGTCGACGCGGAAGCCGGGGTTCGCGAGGCAGCCCGTGACGAACTTCTCCTTCAGCTCCGCCATCACGTCCATGAGCTTCTTGCCCATCGCCTTGCGCAGCTTGTCGGATTCGCCGCGCGTGAAGCCGGCGAGGTCGCGCGAGAGCAGCATCACCTGCTCCTGGTAGACCGTCACGCCGTACGTATCCTTGAGGCGGCTTTCCATGAGCGGATGGTCGTACGTGACCGGCTGCCGACCCTGCTTGCGGTCGACGAACGTCGGGATGTACTCCATCGGCCCCGGGCGGTAGAGCGCGTTCATGGCGACGAGGTCGGTCAACCGCTCGGGCTGGAGCGCGATCAGCCACTTCTTCATGCCGTCCGATTCGAACTGGAAGAGGCCCGTCGTCTCGCCGCGCCCGAAGAGCTCGTACGTCGCCTTGTCGTCGTCGGGGATCCTGTCGGTGTCGAGCTCGCCGTCGGCGTTGAGGAGTTCCGGCGGCACGGGCGAGCCGCACTCCTTGAGCAGCTTGACGCATTCCTTCTCGACCGACAGCGTCTTGAGGCCGAGGAAGTCCATCTTGAGCAGGCCGACCGGCTCGACGAAGTGGCCGTCGTACTGCGTCGTCAGCAGCTTGTCGCCCTGCGCCGCGCCGTCACCGCCCTTCTTGCGGCCGCCCTTCTCCGGCGTCGGCATCACCGGCAGCGTCTCCACGATCGGATCGCGCGAGATGATGACGCCGCACGCATGCACGCCGGGCTGGCGGATGCAGCCTTCGAGCCGCGCCGCGCGCGCCATCAGCTTGTGGACGACAGGATCGGGCGAATTGAACTTCTCCTCCAGCTCGGGCGATTCCTTGCGCGCCTTCTTGAACGTGATCTTCGGCGTGTTGGGGACGAGCCCCGCGAGCTTGTTCGTGTCGGCGAGCGGATAGTCCATCACGCGCCCGACGTCCTTGATCGCCGACTTCGCGGCCATCTGCCCGAACGTCACGATGTGCGCGACGTGGTCCGCGCCGTATTTCCGCGTCACGTAGTCGAGCACGCGCTCGCGCCCCGCGTCGTCGAAGTCCACGTCGATATCGGGCATCGAGATGCGGTCGGGGTTCAGGAAGCGTTCGAAGAGGAGATCGTACTTGAGCGGATCGACGTTGGTGATGCCGAGCGCGTACGCGACCGCCGAACCCGCCGCGCTGCCGCGCCCCGGGCCCACCCATACGCCGAGTTCGCGCGCCGAGGCGATGTAGTCGTGGACGATCAGGAAGTAGCCGGGGAAGCCCATCGTGCGGATCGTGTCGAGCTCGAACTGGACGCGGTCCTCCACCTCCTTCGCGAGCCCGTGCACGCCGCGTTCGGCCGGTTCCGCGCCCGGCGCCGCGCCCCATCGCCGCTGCGCGCCCGCCCACACGAGCGAGGCGAGATACTCCGCCTCGAACTGGATGCGGATCACCTTGTCGTAGCCGCCGAGCTTGTCGACGCGCCCGGCGGGGTACAGCGACGTGAGCGCGTCGAGGTCGTATTTCGCGCGCGTGCCCTCCTCGGTGCCGAACGATTCGGGAATCGCGAACTTCGGCATGATCGGATCGGAGTCGAGCTTGTAGTCCTCGATGCGCTCGGCGACCTCGAGCGTGTTGGCGAGGAGCTCGGGGTTCTCCGCGAAGAGCGCCGCCATCTCGTCCGCCGTCTTGAAGTATTCCTGCCCCGTGTAGATCATGCGCCCCGCGTCCGACATCTTCTTGCCGGTCGACAGCGCGAGCAGCACGTCGTGCGAGTCGTCGTCTTCCGCGTCGAGGAAGTGGACGTCGTTCGTCGCGATCACGCGGATGTCGAGCTTCCGGCCGAGCGCGAGCATCCCCTGGACGATCTTCAGCTGGCGCTGGTAGAGGTCCGCGAACTCGTTCTGCGCGGCGGGCGGGATGTCGGGACCGGCCTTTACCGCCTTGTGGAGCATCACCTCGAGCGAGTAGTCGTCGCCGAAGAGATCCTTGTACCATTTGGCGATCTTCTCGGCCTCGGCCATGTTCCCCGTGTCGAGCGCGTGCGGCACCTCGCCCGCGATGCACGCCGCCGAGCAGTGCAGCCCTTCATGGTACTTCTCCAGCAGCGCATGGTCGATGCGCGGGCGGCCGTAGAAGCCGTGGATGTGCGACTCGGAGATGAGCCGCACGAGATTGTGGTAGCCGACCGCGTTCTTCGCGTGCAGGCAGAGGTGGTGGCGGAACTCGTTCTTGTCGCGCGTCGTGTAGTCGCCCGTCGAGGTGACGTACGTCTCGCACCCGAGGATCGGCTTGATCGGCGGCAGGTCGGCGAACTGCTTCTTCTTCGACCTGCACGTCTCGTGGAACGATTTGAGCGCAAAGAGGTTGCCGTGGTCGGTGACGGCCAGGGCGCGCATCCCGAGCCGCCGCGCGCGCTCCACAAGCGGCGCGATCTGGCACTGCCCGTCCAGCAGCGAATAGGTGGTGTGCAGATGAAGATGGACGAAATCGCTCATGACGGATAGTATATCATATCCCCAGGACGCGTGCCCGTCGGGCGCAGCGCGGGAAAAGGACTTCGGACATCTGACTTCAGACTTCGAAACGGCCAAGCCCGCCGCCGTCGCCTCAACCTCGAAAGAAGCCAGCTCTGCGTCCTCTGCGCCTCTGCGCCTCTGCGTTAAATAATCCCCACCCAAACAACGCGGGGACAGACCCCACGTTTTGGCAGGGCCGCTTGTCCTCAAGCGGCCGCAGCGGCGAATCGCGGCTACAGATTCGAGCGGTTCACGAAATAGACCGCACCGACCATGCAGAGGAAGGCCCAGAGATAGTCCCACCGCCACTTCTCGCCCATGAACAGGATCATGAACGGCACGAAAACCGTGACCGTCACGACTTCCTGGATGATCTTCAGCTGCGCGACATTCAGCCCCGACGCCGCCCCCAGCCGGTTCGCAGGCACGGCGATGACATACTCCACCAGCGCGATCAGCCAGCTGACGAGCACGATGGCGTAGACGGGCCACGTCGCGCCGCCGGGCCGCTGCAGGCGCAGGTGCCAGTACCACGCCAACGTCATGAACAGATTGCTGGCGATCAGCATCCCGACCGTCGCCACCGCACCCAGCGTCTTTGTCATCGCGTTTCTCCCTTCACATTCCGTTCCGTCTGCCTGTCCACCGCCGCCGTCGCTCATCTGCGCCGCCGCACGCACACGATGCCCGCGAGGACCGCGACCGCCAGGATCGGCGGATAGTAGAGGTTCCCGATCAGCGCGCCGGCGCCGAACGCCATCCCCGCGCCGCGCGCGAGCCCGAGCGCGATCAGGATCTGCGCGCCGTAGGGGATCATCCCCTGCACGACCGAGCCCGCCGTGTCGATGATGCCGGCGAGCCGCACGCGGTCCGCGCCGAAGCGCTCGCCGCACGCGCGCGCGAGCGGGCCCGCGATCACGATGGCGACCGTGTTGTTCGCCGTCAGGAGGTTGATGAGGCCCGTCAGCGCGAACATCCCCGCCTCGCACGTCTTCGGGCCGCGCACCGCACGCGCAATCCAGTTGGTCAGCTTCGCAAGGCCGCCCGCCGCCTCGATCGTGCGGAAGAGCCCGCCCGCGAGGAGCGCGACGACCATCGTCTCGCCCATCCCCATCACGCCCTGCCCCGCCAGCGCGACCGCGCCCGCACCGTCGAACGCACCCAAGAGGAGGCCGAGCACCATCGCGAGGCCCGTGCCGAGGAAGAGGAGCACCACGACGTTGAAGCCGGCGAGCGCCAGCACAAGGATCAGCACGTACGGCAGCACGGCCACGACATCCTTCAGCGCGACGGGTGCTGTGGCGGTCGCCGCCGCCCCGACCGACGGAGCCGCCGCCACCATGCCCGCGACGAGGTACAGGACGAGCGCGACGAGCGCCGCCGGGATCGCGTAGGCCGCGTTCGCCCAGAACTTGTCGCGCATGGCGACGCCCTGCGTCCGCGTCGCCGCGATCGTCGTGTCCGAGATCATCGAGAGGTTGTCGCCGAACATCGCGCCCGCGACGACCGCGCCCGCGAGCAGCGCGGGGCTGATCCCCAGCGGTTCGGCGCAGCCGAGCGCGACCGGCACCGTCGCCGCGATCGTCCCGCAGCTCGTGCCGATCGCGAGCGAGATGAGCGCCGCGACCGCGAAGATGCCCGCGACCAGGAAGCGGTCGGGCACGAGCGCGCGCGCGATCGTCACCGCCGAATCGACGGCGCCCGAGCCCTTCGCCACGGCCGCGAACGCGCCCGCGAGGATGAAGATGAGGCACATGAGCATGATGTCGACGTGGCCCATCCCCTTCGCGAACGTCTCCACGCGTTCCGCGAGCGGCCGCCGCCGATTGAAGAAAATCGCCACCGCACAGGCGGCCAGGAATGCCATCATCGTCATGCCGTCTCCTCCGTTGTTGTCGTTGACGCGCCGTCGAAGAAGCGGTAGAACTGGTACCACTGCTCCGGACGGGCGCGCGTTGTCTCCTCCAGAAATGCCACGTAGCCGTCCAGCAGATCGCCGTCCAGCCGCCGCGCGCGGACCTCGTACGCGTTCCAGCCCGTCTGCACACACGCGATCGCGTAGACGGGCGATTCCATCAGCCGCGCAAAGCGGAAGACGCCCTTCGGCCAGCGGCACAGGCGGCCGAGGAACGCGTGCGGCAGCGTCGCCGCCGTGCGCGCGCGCCCCGCCGCCGGACGGTCGCCCGCCATCAGCACGATCTCGCCACGGCGGATCGCCGCCTGCATCTCGGCCGCCGTCTCCACGCCGATGTCCTCGACCGCGTGGAGCGTCAGCTGCGCCGGGTCCAGGTGATGCAGAAAAAGTTCCGTGAAGATCGCGTCGTGCCCCAGCTGCTGGAACGCGTGCACCTTCGGCGTCGCGCCCCGGCCCTTGCGCAGCGCGGGCAGGACCTCGATGCAGCCGACGTGCGTCGACAGGAGAAAGCAGCCGCCGTCCCGCCAGCCCGTGTCGCCCGCGAGCGTGAAGCGCGGCGGCGCCTTGCACAGCGTGCATGCGTCCGTCTTGTCGATCATCGTCCACGCGAAGCCGAGCAGCTGGCGGAAGCAGCGCGCGTGGGAGGCGCGGCGGCCCAGCACCACGTAAAACTGGCGCAGCGCCGCGCGCGCCGGGGTGCAGAACGGATAGATGAAGAGAAACGCGGGCGCGAAGAGGATCTTCGCGGCGCTCTTGCCCAGCAGCCGGTAGATCTCCCACATCAGGCGCATGCGCAGCCGTCCCGCCGACTGCTCCTTCTGCCGATGCCACTCTGCCGTTGGGGGAGCCATGTCGTCCTCTTACTCGCTCGCGGCGATCGTCAGCATCCCGAGCGCGTGCGTGACGGCGGCATCGCGCACCTGCGCGCGGTCGCCCGCGAAGATCGCCTTTTCCGTCCGCGTCCCGGCGGCGGTCGCCAGGCCGAACCAGACGAGGCCGACGGGCTTTTCGGCGCTGCCGCCGTCGGGCCCGGCAATGCCCGTGAGCGACACCGCGAGATCCGTCTTCAGGAGCCGCCGCGCGCCCTCCGCCATCTGCGCGGCCGTTTCGCTCGATACCGCGCCGACCGTGGCGAGCGTCTCCGCACGCACGCCGAGCACGCGCATCTTCACGTCGTTGGAGTAGCTGATGACGCCGCCCGCGAACACCGCGCTCGAACCCGGCACCGCCGTGATCGCCGCGCCCGCGCCGCCGCCCGTGCAGCTCTCCGCCGTCGCGCACGTGAGGCCGTTCGCCTTCAGCAGGGCCACCAGATTCTCCGCCACCAAACTTTTCATAGACTCGCTCCTTTCACCACAACCCTCTCCTTCGGAATCGCCGCGAACGGGCCGCGCGCGACGAGCTCGGCGAGCCGCACCGGCGCGCCGTCGCCCCAGCCGCACGTCGCCGCGAGCCGACCGATGATCGTCTCCGCCGAAACCCCGGCGGCGCGGTATGCGGCGATGCGCGTGTCGCCGTGGCGCTTCGCGAGCCGCTTGCCGTCCGGCCCCACGACGAGCGGCACGTGGAAGAAGCGGATCGGCGGTGCGGCGCGCGCCCCGGCCAGCGCGCGCCGCAGGAGAATCTGCGCCGGCGTCGCCGCGAGCAGGTCGTCGCCGCGCACGACTTCCGTCACGCCCATCGCGAGGTCGTCGAGCGTCGCCGCGAGCGTGTAGCCCGCGCCGTCGCGGTCGCGCGCGAGCGGAAAGTCGCCGAGCGTGCGCGCGACATCCTGCGTGCACGCGCCCGCGCAGCCGTCCGTGAACGAGACGACGGCCTCGTCCGGCGTGCGGAAGCGCCAGCACGGCTGCGGCCGCACGCGCGCCGCCGCGTCCCAGTCGGCGAACCGGCCGCGGCACGTGCCGGGATAGAAGAGCTGCTCGCCTTCGTGCGGCGCGGACTGCGCGTGTTCGACGTCCCGGCGCGTGCAGACGCACGGATACGCCAGACTGCGCGCGTGCAGATCGTCGATGGCCGCGCGGTAGCGCGCGCGGCGTTCCGACTGGACGAATTCCGCGTCCCAGTCGAAGCCCAGCCAGTCGAGGTCGCGCCGCGCCGCATCGGCCGCGCCCGGCTTGTCGCGCGGGTGGTCGAGGTCCTCCATGCGGAAGATGAGCCGACCGCCGACGGTGCGCGCGCGCAGATACGCGATCATGAACGTGCGGACGTTGCCGAGGTGCAGCGCGCCCGTGGGCGAGGGCGCCAGCCGCCCGACGTACGGTTCCCGCTCGCCGTTCGCCGCCGTCATTTCCGCCCCTGCCGCGCGAACCGTCCCTTGGAAAGCGCCGCGCCCGCGATCAGGAGCGCGAGGCCGGGCACGAGAAAGATGAGATACCGTTCGGCGAGATGCGATTCCTCCTCGTTCTGCTCCTTCGCCGCGACCTGGCGCAGGAACTTGCGGTAGATCGCGCCCAGCGTCGTCTCCGCCGTGCCCGCCGTCGCGAGCGGCACGTACCGACCGCCCGACGCGGCCGAGACGGCCTGAAGCGCCGCTTCCTCGAGCTTGACGATAACGGGCTTGCCGTCGAACTGCTGCACGCCCGTGCCGCTCGCGGCGGGGATCGTCGCGCCGTGGCGCGGATCGCCGATGCCGACGGTGAAGATCGGGATGCCGCGCTTCTTCGCGCGCGCGGCCGCGTCCAGCGCCTCGCCGCGCAGGTCGCCGCCGTCGGAAATGAGGATGATCGCGTTGTGGTCGTCCGCCGCCGCGGGGAGCGCGTCGAGGCAGGCGTTGATCGCCGAGCCGAGCGACGTTTCGCCGCGCGGCGCGGAATCGGGCGTGAGCGACTCGAGGGCGCTGCGCAGGTAGGCGCGGTCGGTCGTCAAGGGGCAGATCGCGACGCCCGTGCGGCGGAACGCGACGAGCGCGCACCGGTCGCCCGCGAGCGAATCGATCAGGTCGGCGACGTCGGCCTTCGCGCGTTCGAGCCGGTTGGGGCGCACGTCGGCGGCGAGCATCGAGCGCGACACGTCGATGGCGACGACGACGTTGCGGCTGCGCGCGACGTGCTTTTCGAGCGTCTGGCCCCACTGCGGCCGCGCCGCCGCGAAGAGGACGAGCACAAGGCCGGCGAGGAGACACGCCGTCTGCACGCCCGCGAACGGCGTCGCGGGCACGTTCAGCGTCAGCCGCGTCAGCGCCTTTTCGCGCCGCGCCTTGAGGAACGACCAGAAGAGGCCCGCGAACGGCACCGCCGCGGCCAGGACGAGCAGGACTGGAGAGACGAATCGCATGGCTCAGTGATCGTGCCTTCCTTCGCCGTGCCAGGGGATGAACGCGGGCACCCGGTCGATTCCCGCCGCGAGGCGCTGGCGGACGGCCTCGTAGACGAGGATCGTCGCGGCGGCGGAGACGTTGAGCGAATCGGCGAGCCCGAGCATCGGGATGCGCACGCGCAGCTCCGCGCCGTCCATCCACTTCGCGGTGAGGCCGTACTGCTCCGCGCCGAGCGCGATCGCGACGTTGCCCGTCAGGTCGACCTCGAAATGCAGCTTCTCCGCGTGCGGCGTCGCGGCGAGGATCTTGAAGCCGTGCGCCTTGAGGAACGCGAGCGCCTCGTCGCTCGTCGCCTCGACGATCGGCACCGAGAACATCGTGCCCGTCGACGCGCGCACGACGTTCGGGTTGTGGATGTCGGTCGTGCGGTCGCAGACGATCACCGCCGCGACCTTCGCCGCGTCCGCCGAGCGCAGGATCGTGCCGAGGTTGCCCGGCTTCTCGATGGCCTCGGTGACGATGACGAGCGCGTTCTCGGGCAGCTTCAGGTCGGCGAGCGTGATCGCGACGTGCGGACCGACCATCAGGAGTCCGTCCGGGCGCTCCTTGTAGGCGATCTTCTCGAAGCAGACCTTCGAGCACGTGAAGATGTCCGCGCCCAGCCGCGCGCAGTCCGCGACGAGCGCGGGTTCGTTCTCGTTCTTGAGGTAGAAGTCGGGGCAGTGGAAGAGCGCGCGCGGGCGGTAGCCGTTGTCGAGCGCGCGGCGGCACTCGCGGTAGCCCTCGACGATCATCTCGCCCGACTCCTCGCGCGTCGCGCAGCTGCGCAGCCGGACGACGTACTTCAGTTTCGGATTGCTGGGACTCGTGATTTCCATTTCGTCTAGTATATCAAATCCGGGCGGTGCGCGTCAGCGGCCGGCCGCCGGCGTGCGGAAGCAGATGCGGTTGATGATGCTCTGGAAGCTCTCGCCGCCGCGCAGGATCTCGATGGCGATGCGCAGGTAGAGGCAGCGCACGGGCGACGTCTCGAAGCGCGGGAAGCGCACGGCGTCCTTCTCCGTCGTCACGAGCGCGTCCGCGCCCATGTCGGCCGTGCGGTTGAGCGCGTAGAGGATCTCGCTCGCGTCGTAGCGGTGGTGGTCGGCGTAGCGCTCGCACCAGACGACCTTCGCGCCGAGGTGCCGCAGCGAATTCTCGAACCCCTTGGGCGAGGCGATGCCCGAGAGCGTGCACGTCGTCTTCCCCTTCAGCCAGTCGAGCGGAAACTCCTCGCGGCTCCAGACGTCCTTGAGCACCTTCGGCGCGTGGGTGCATTCGACGATCTCGGCCGTCCGGTTGTAGCGGCGGATCTCGGCGACGACCGCCGACGTGTCGCCGCGGCACTTCGTCAGGAAGATGATGTCCGCGCGCTTGAGGTGGCGCGCCGGCTCGCGCAGGACGCCGCGCGGCAGCAGGTTGCCGTTGCCGAAGGGATTCGTCGCGTCCACGAGCACGACCTCGACCGAATGCTTCAGCCGCTGGTACTGGAAGCCGTCGTCGAGGATCAGCGTGTCGCAGCCGAACTTCTTGACGGCGTAGCGTCCCGCCTTGACGCGGTCGCGGTCGACGAGCACGGCGACGCCCGGCAGGTTGGACGCGAGCATGTACGGCTCGTCGCCGCCGATCGCCGCGTCCAGCAGGACGCGCCGCCCGTCGCTCACCACGAGCGGCTTCGTGATCTCGCCCGTGAACACGCGCTGGATCCACGGCGCCTCCTTGCGGCGGTAGCCGCGCGAGAGGATCGCGACCCGGCGCCCCTCGGCGGCGAGCGTGCGCGCGAAGATCTCGGTGACGGGCGTCTTGCCGGTGCCGCCGGCCGTGACGTTGCCGATGGAGATGACCTGGATGCCGAGCGGCCAGCGGCGCAGCAGTCCCGCGCGGTAGAGGAAGTAGCGGAACGAGACGACGGCCGCGAAGAGGAGCGAGAAGAGCTTGAGCACCGCGAGGAGGAGACGCACCGGCGCCGGGTGCCCTTCGTCGGCGCCCTTCTCCTGGATGAGCCTGACGAGACTGTTCTCGAGCCGCTCGATCCCGCTCTGGCGTGCCTTGCGCATCAGTGGAGCGGATTGCCGGACGACGCGCCGAGCGCGCGCAGGTAGATGAAGAAGCCGCAGTGCCACTCGTGGCGCTCGCGCGAGCCGTCGATGCGCGTGGCGGAGCCGTCGTAGCCGACGATGAAGCGGAAGCCGAGGCAGTCGGTGCGGTAGTCGAGCCAGCTGCCGATGCGGTCGAGCTCGCTGCGGCGGCAGTCCCAGCGCACGAACGGGCCCCACGCGAACGCGTCGCAGATCTCGTGCTCGAACTCGACCGACGCGACCGAGAAGTCCGCCCAGTCGAACCCGTCGTGCTTCATGACGTCGCGGTCGTAGGGCGACGCGGCGAAGTCCCACTGGCGCGCGTCGCGGTGGAGGAAGGTGACGGTGTAGGCGAGCGAGCGGTCCAGCCGCTGGCGCCAGCCCGCGTCGGCGTACGCGACCTTCCCCGCGTCGGCGTCGTACTCGACGCGGGTGCGCAGCGAGATGTCGTCGCACGGCGTCCAGACGAGGCGCGCGCCCGGCAGGACGAGCGGATGCGAGCGGCCGATGTTCGCCTCGCGCGGCCGCCGCGCGAGGCGGTGGTAGCGGTTGCCGTCCGTGTACGTCGTCCCGTTGAACTGGACCGCGGTGTAGAAGTCGACGTCGAGCCACGTGCGCCAGCGCCCCTTCTCGTCCACCGTCCGCAGCGCGTTGCGCACGCCGGGCGTGACGCCGTACCAGGAGTACGGCAGGTTGCGCGAACGACCCGCGAACTGGTCGAGGTAGTCGCGCGAGGTGTCGAGCGAATCGAACACGAAGGGCCGGCGGCCCGACTTGAGCCCGGCGTAGCTCGCCTCCTGCGCCAGCGCGTCGAGGTAGGGTTCGACAAGATGGTTCCAGCGCGCATAGTCCGCGGTGCCGCGCGCGGCGAAGGTGACGCCGCTTTCGACGATGGAGCGCCACGCGCCGTCGCCCGTCGCGCCCGCGCGCCCGTACCCGTCGCGGTTCACGGTGCCCGTGTCGCTCCAGCAGGTGCCGCGCAGGCCGACGCGCGGCACGACGGCGAGGACGTCCGCGACCTTGAACGGCGCCGTCAGGCGGTGGTAGGTGTCGAAGCGGAACGCCTGGTAGTCCGCCCACCGGCCCGGATTGTAGCGGTACGGCACGGCGGTGGAGGAGGAGCCGTAGCGGGCGTAGTCGCGGTTCAGCCAGCCGACGCGCGACGACGACTCGTAGTTGACGCCGAGGCCGAAGAGCGGCTGCGGGGCGATGTCGAAATAGACCTCCGGCAGCCGCGCGACGCCGTCGTAGAAGTCGTTCAGCGGACCCGACACGCTCACGCCCAGGCCGAAGGGATTCTCCACGTGCTCCCACGCGAGCTCGTTGGACGACGTGCCGAACACGTTGCGCGCGCTCAGCAGGTTGTCGCGCTCGAAGTCGCCGCGGAAGTGCGAGTCGCTGTAGTACGTGCCCTGCAGCCGCAGCGTGTCGCGCTCGGTGACGTCCCAGCGGTGGGCGAGCGTCAGCGCGTAGCGGTCGTCCGGCACGGAGCTGCCCCAGTTCTGGTAGTTCGAGCGGCGCGACTTCCAGCGCCGGTCGTAGCGGTCGGCGTCCTGGTCCCAGGCGTAGTAGACCTTGAACTTGCCCCGGCCGTAGTCGCCGAGCTGCCAGCCGAGCGACTGCCCGAGGGCGAGGCCGTTCTTCGTGCGCAGATCGGCGCGCGTGTTGCCGCGCAGGCCGAAATGTCCCTCCTCGAAGTCGCCCGCGAGGCGGTAGACGTACTTGGTCAGCAGGAAGGCGCCCCACCGGCCGGTGTAGCCGGGCATGACGCGCCAGCCGTAGTCGGTGTCGAGCGGATACATCCACCACGGCAGCCAGAGGACGGGCACGCCCAGGCAGTTGATCCAGACGTCGCGCACGCGGACCTCGCGCTCGCCCTCCGTGCCGTGGTAGACGGCCGAGCCGGTCGCCGACCAGTGGAAGCGGCCGGGCGCGTTGGTGCACGTCGTCACCTCCGTGCCGGGGCCGAAGACGATGTCGTCGCCGTCCTTGACCGCCAGCTGCCCGAGGAGGCTCAGGCGGCCCTGCGGCAGTTCGGCGGTCGCGTGGACGTGGCCGGTCACGACGACGTTTCCGGTCACGCGGTCGGCGGCGATCGTGTCGGCCGACAGCTTCAGTTCGGTGGCTCCCGCCGCGAGCGGCAGGACGAGCGCGAGAAGAATCGGGTGCTTCATGACTGAGAGTATAACACTTGCGAGGTGGCCGCGTCCAGTATGGAAAACGCCTCGGGGTGGCGGTGGAGCTCCGAAACGAACGTCAGACGCGTGTTGAAGCTGCGCTGGAGATCGGCGAGGATCTGGGCGTCTTCGGTGCGCAGACGCTGCATCACCTGGGGCGCGACGATGATCTTCGGCTCGAACGGCTTCTTGTCGGCCTCGGCCTTCCTGAGCAGCGTCGTCAGCCGCCGCTGCACCTCGATCGAGATCGCCATCGGCGACTTGACGAGGCCGTGGCCCGCGCAGTACGGGCACTTCGAGGTGAGGCGCGAGAGGATCGACCGGTCCTGGCGCTGGCGCGACATCTCCAGAAGCCCGAGCTCCGAGATCTGCAGCACGTTCGTGCGCGCCCGGTCGCGCTTGAGCGCGTTCTTGAGCGCCTTGTAGACCTGCGTCTGGTGCTTGCGCGACTTCATGTCGATGAGGTCGAGGACGACGAGCCCGCCGATGTTCCTGAGCCGCAGCTGGCGCGCCACCTCCTCGACCGCCTCGAGGTTCACGTCGAGGATCGCCTCCTCCTGCGAGCCCTTGCCCTTGTAGTGGCCCGTGTTGACGTCGACCGCGATGAGCGCCTCGGTCTCGTCGATGACGAGGTAGCCGCCCGACTTGAGCGGCACCTGCCGCGCGAACGCCTCGGCGAGCTGGCGGTCGAGCCCGTAGTGGTCGAAGATGCAGCTGTCGCCGTCGTAGCGGCGGATCTTCGTGCGCGCCCGCCGCGAGATGCGCGCGCACACCTCGCGCATGTCGTTGAACGCCTTCTCGTCGTCGATGACGATCGCGTCGACGTCCTCCGTCAGCCAGTCGCGCACGACGCGCTCGCACAGGTCCGGCTCCTGGAAGATGCAGCACGGCGTGCGCAGGCGCTGGATGTTCATCTGCATCTCGTTCCAGACGGAGAGGAGGTTGCGCAGGTCCCGCGCGAACGCGCGCGCCGACGCGCCCGCGCCGACGGTGCGCACGACGAGGCCGACGTTGTCCGGCAGCGGCAGCTTGTCGAGGATCTTCTTCAGCCGCTTGCGCTCGTCGGCGTCGCCGATCTTCTTCGAGACGCCGCGGATGCGCGTGCCCGGCATCATCACGAGGTAGCGCCCGGGGATCGACAGGCTCGCCGTCACGCGCGGCCCCTTCGTCGAGATCGGCCCCTTCGTCACCTGCACGATGATCTCCGAGCCGGGCGGGAAGCGCTTGGCGATCTCGGCGTCGGAGAGGCGGTTCGACTTGCGTCCGCCGCCGCCCTTGCCCTTCTTGGGCTCCTCGTCGTCGTCGTCCAGAAGCGCGTTCTCGTCCACCGTCATGTCCCAGTAGTGCAGGAACGCGTTCTTGCTCAGGCCGATGTCGACGAACGCCGCCTGGAGGTCGTTCTCGAGGTTCTGGATCCGCCCCTTGAAGACGCTGCCGACCAGGCGCTCGTCCTCCGGGTGCTCCACCATGAATTCCTCGATGCGGCCGTTCTCCATGACGGCGACGCGCGTTTCGAGCTTTTCGACGTTGACGATGATCTCGCGCTTCAGTTTCGAGCGCTTCAGCCATCCGAATAGGTTCATGTCTGTATCTCCCTGTGTAGTGATATGCTTTGTGTGAGTCCCAATCCGGCCATCACCGTCAAGAGGAAGGTGCGGCCCGATGAAATGAACGGCAGCGGCAGGCCCGTGATCGGCACGAGGCCCACCGACATCGCGATGTTGACGTAGACGTGCGCGAAGACGAGCGTCGAGACGCCCAGCGCGATCAGCCGGCCGCGCCCGTCGGCGGCGACGTACGCGATCCACGCGCCCGACAGGCACAGCGCCGCGAAGAGCGAAAGGAGCGCGAGCGAGCCGAGGAAGCCCGTCTCCTCGGCGTAGACGCAGAAGATGAAGTCGTTCATCGACACGGACGGCGGCAGGTACTTGAGGTGGTTCGTCTCGCCCTTGCCGATGCCCTTGCCCGCGAAGCCGCCCGAGCCGATCGAGATCATCGCCTGGCGCAGCGTGTAGCCCGCGCCCATCGGGTCCGACTCCGGGAAGAGGAACGTCTTGACGCGCTTGAGCTGGTGCTCGCGCAGAGGGACGTACCGGATGATCGCGGCGCGCCGCGCGGGGTCGACGCCCGGCTTCTCCGCCTCGTGGACGGCGCCGAGGAGCGCCGCGCCGCCGATCGCGCCGACGGCCAGCAGGACCGCCAGCCCCTTGCGCCAGACGTTGGCGGCGATCAGCATCACGAGCGCGGCCGGCGCAAGCGTGAGCGTCGTGCCGAGATCGGGCTCGGCCAGGATGAGCACGGAGGGAATCCCCACGAGGAGCGCGGCGACGACGAAGCCCGTGAAGCCCTCGCGCCGCCGGAAGAGCGGCTCGGCCGAGCCGAACACCTCCGCGAAGAACGCGATGACGCAGAGCTTCGAGATCTCGCTCGGCTGGAAGAACCACAGCCACCGCCGGCCGCCGTAGATTTCGCTGCCGACGACGAGCACGAGCGCCAGCAGCACGAGCGCGGCGACGTAGGCCGGCGGCGCGACGAGCGTCAGGTACTTGCGGTAGTCGGTGAAGGCGATGAGGAAGTAGAGCGCGAGCCCCAGCGCGGCCGTGCGCAGGTTCGCCGCCCACATCGCGTGGAACGCCGCGCCCTCGCGCGCCGAGCCCGCCGACCAGATGGCGACGGTGCCGATCGCGATGAGCGCGAGCATGGCGGCGAACTGCACCCAGTTGAAGAGCAGGAGCCTACGAAGCATCGCGCGCCTCCTCCCGCGGATTGAAGACCGCCTTCAGGATTGCACCGACCTTCGGCGCGGCGGTGCCGCCGCCCGACTCGCCGTTCTCGATCACCAGCGCCACCGCGACCTCGGCCGCGCGCGCCTCGGCGCGCGAGGTGGCGTCGCCCTTCGCGTAGGCGATGAACCACGTGTTCTTGCGCCGCCGCTCCCGCGCGCCGACCTCGGCCGTGCCCGTCTTGCCGAGCACGTACGCGCAGACGCCCTCCGCGCCGCGCCGCCCCGTGCCCGACCGGCCGACGACCAGGCGCAGGCCCTCGCGCACGGCGGCGAGATCCGCCGCGGCGAACGGCAGCGGCCGCGCCGGCGGACCGCGGTCCGCCTTCAGGTGCGGCGTGACGAGCGCGCCCGTGCCGAGCGCGGCCGCGACGCGCGCCATCTGCAGGGGCGTGACGAGCAGCATGCCCTGCCCGATCGCCATCTGCGCGACGTCGCCCGGATACCATTTCTCGCGGTACGTCTCCATCTTCCACGTCGCGTCCGGCACCACGCCCGCGTAGTCCACCGGGAAGTCGATCCCCGTCTTCGCGCCGAGCCCGAACGCGTGCGCCGCCGACACGAGCGCGTTGGTGCCGATCTCGACGCCGAGGCTGCAGAAATAGGGGTTGCAGCTGTCGCGCAGCGCCTCGCGCAGATCGAGCGGGCCGTGGCCCCACGTGCGCGAGCAGCGGATCGTCAGCCCCCCCCAGACGTACGCGCCGATGCAGTCGTGGCGTTCGCCGGCCGCGTGGCCCGCCGCCAGCCCCGCGAGCGCGGTGACCGGCTTGAAGGTGGAGCCGGGCGCGTAGGAGCCGCCGACGGCGCGGTTCAGGAGCGGCTTGTCGGGATCCTTCGCCGCCGCCTCGTAGCGCGCGCGGCGGAGGACCGGCACGAAGAGATCGGGATTGAACGACGGCGCGCTCGCCATCGCCAGCACCGCGCCGTCGCGCGGATCGAGCACCACGCACGCGCCCTTCGCGCCCGCGAGCTGCGCCTCGCAGACGGCCTGGAGCTCGGCGTCGATCGTCAGCTCCAGGTCGGGCCCCTGCTGGGCGGGCACCACCACCTCGGGCACGGCGCCCGCGAAGCCGCGCGCGTCGACGGTCAGGCGGCTCTCGCCCGCGCCGCCGCGCAGGAAGCCGTCGTAGTAGAACTCGAGCCCGCTGCGGCCGCGCATCTCCAGCTCGCGGAAGTTGAAGCCCTCGTCGCCCGCGGGCGATTCCGCGCGGTCGCGCCCGACGTAGCCGAGGAGGTGCCCCGCGAGCGGCCCGTTCGGATAGGTGCGCTCCAGCGTCTCCTCGACCGCGAAGCCCGGCAGCTGCGCACCGTCCGCGGCGGCGCCGGGCAGGCGGAAGGACTGCTCCTCGAAGCGCGCGAGCGCATCCGCGTCGATGTCGCGCCAGACCGTGAGCGGCCGCGCGAGGCTCTGGTGCAGATGGCGGCGGATGTCGCGTTCGGTGAGCGGCGACGGGCGGCCCACCACCGCCGCGACGGCGGCGATGGCGTTGGAGATCGCCTCGGCCGTCTCGTCCCAGCCCTTCCGCTTGAAGACGCCCGCGTTCAGCACGATCGACACCGACGGGCGGTTGTCGGCGAGCACACGGCCGCGCCGGTCGAGGATGCGGCCGCGCACGCCCGCGGTCTGGACGCGGCGCACGGACTGGCGGCGCAGACCGTCGGTCGCGTCGGCCGCGCGGTCGACCTGCACGGTCTTCAGGCGCGCGGCCAGCGTCAGGAGGCCGGCGATGAAGATCGCCGCCGCGAACCAGCAGGTGCGCGCGCCCACGGGCAGGATCTCGGCCTTAAGCTTCATCGAGCGCCGCCCTCCTTTCCAGCGCGAGGAGCGCCCCCCAGGTCGCCGCCGCCGTCGCCGCGCCGACGGGAATCGCCGCGAGAAACCGCAGGCACACCTCGCCGGCGCGTCCGTCGAAGAAGCGGTCGGCGAAGAAGAGAAGCTGGCAGCACGGATCGAGCGTCAGGGCGAGCCAGACGGGCCGCGCGCGCGCCTTTCCGACGGCCGCCGCCAGCGCGAGGAAGAGCGCGAGGTGGCCGCCGAGACCGGGCGAGCGCGAACAAAGCGCGTCCTCCATCGCGCCGGCCGCCACGGCGAAAAGGAGCGCGACGGCGAGCGGGCGGCGCGAGGCGATGAACACCGTCGCCATCATCAGCACGGGCGCGCCGACGCCGCAGACTTTCGGCAGCAGCTCTTCGAGCGCCCCGCCGACGACGAGCACGAGAAACGCGAACACGAGATGGACGAAATCACTTTTCACAGCGGATGAAGACGTCCTCCAGCGTCGAAAAATCGACCGCCGGCACCGCTTCACCCACCGGGGAGGGCCGCCCCTCCGCCGCGTTGTGGATAGTCAGCAAAGTGCCGATGGCGAGGCCGCGCGGGAAAAGCCCGCCGCGTCCCGATGTCAAAACCCGTGCCCGCGGCGGCACCTCCGCCGCAGACGTCAAATGCTTCAGAAAGATCCGCTCGCCGCTGCCGCCCGCGCTGATGCCGCGCACGCCCCCGCTCCCTTCGATCTCGCAGGCGACCTTGAACGCGGGATCGGTGACGAGCAGCACCTCGGCCGTCTTGAGCGAGACGGACGTGACGCGGCCGACGAGCCCGTCGGGCACCGCGACCATCGCCCCCTCCTTCACACCCGCGAGCGAGCCCTTGCCGACGCGGCAGATCTGCCGCGCGCCCGACGCGCCGCCGCCGAAGGACAGCACCTCGGCGGGCAGCCAGCGCTCGGCGGGGAACGCGTCGTAGCCCAAAAGCCGCCGCAGGCGCACGTTCTCCTGGAAGAGCCGCCCGTTGTCGGCCTCGACCATCGCGAGCGTCGCCGCCTCGCGCCGCAGCCGGACGTTCTCCGCGCCCGCCGCCGCGCCGCGCACCAGGCCCTTCAGCCGCGAACCGATCTGGCGCGCGAACGTCACCTTCGCCTTCTCGACCGGATAGACCGCGTCCGCCGCCGTCCCGCGCCCGAAAACGAGCGCGAGCGCGACCGCCGCCGCGAGCGCGACGGAGACGACTGTTCCGGTTGTGGCTTTTTTCACGTCAGCAAGTTCCTGGTTGACGGGAACCTGCCGAAGACGTTACGATGCACTTTCGTTCTTCGCGAGGAAGTCAAGCTCGTTCATCACGACGCCGGTGCCTTCCGCCACCGCAGAGAGCGGATCGTCCGCCAGCGTGACGGGCAGTCCGGTCTGCGACGCCAAAAGCTTGTCGAGGCCCCGCAGCTGCGCGCTTCCGCCCGACAGCACGAGACCGCGGTCCACCAGGTCGGCCGCGAGTTCCGGTTCGCATTTGTCCAGCGTGGATCTCACAGCGCCCACGATCTGACTCACCGGCTCCTTCAAGGCCTCCCGGACTTCCTCGGAGTTGATCGTCAATGTCTTCGGCAACCCCGTTACGATATCCCTACCTTTGATTTCAAGCGTCTTCTCCTCCGCGAGCGGATAGGCGCTTCCGATTTCAATCTTGATCCATTCCGCCATGCGCTCGCCGATCAGCAGGTTGTAGACGCGCTTGACGTAGTTCTGGATGCAGTCGTCCATCGCGTCGCCGCCCGCCTGGCGCGCGGAGTAGCTGTGGACGATGCCCGCGAGCGAGATGATGGCGACTTCGCACGTGCCGCCGCCGATGTCCACGATCATCGAGCCGGCCGGCTCGCTCACCGGCAGCCCCACGCCGATCGCCGCGGCCATCGGCTCCTCGACGAGAAACACCTTGCCCGCGCCCGCGTTCTGCGCCGCGTCCTGCACCGCGCGCTTCTCGACCTCGGTGATGCCGCTCGGCACGGCGATGACCATGCGCGGGCGCGCCCACTTGACGTTCTTGAGGAACCAGCGCTTCGGGCAGACCTTGTTGATGAAATAGGCGATCATCGCCTCGGTGATGTCGAAGTCGGCGATGACGCCCGACTTCATGGGGCGGATGGCGATGATGTTGCCGGGCGTGCGGCCCAGCATCTGGCGCGCCTCGTCGCCGACCGCCAGGACGCGCTTCGAGCCCGCCTGGATCGCCACCACCGACGGTTCGCGCAAGACGATGCCGCGGTCTTTGGCGTACACCAAGCTGTTCGCGGTACCGAGGTCGATACCGATGTCGGTTGTAAACAGAGACTTGAGCTTGCCGAACATGTCTTTTCGCTTCCGTTTTTACAATGATGGGATATTTTATGGTTTTTCGGGCGAAAAGTCAACTGCGATTTGCAATTTTCAGCACGAGGGCCGTGCGGGCGGGCAGGTAGAGGCGGATCTGCTGCACGAGCTCGCCCCGGTCGGGGACGAGCGCCGGCGTGAAGGTCTGCCCCGCCGCCACGCGCCCCTGGCCGCCGAAGCGCACCTCGTCCGAATCGAAGAGGTGGCGCCACGCCGTCGCCGGCGGCACCAGGACGCCGTAGTCCGTGTACGACTGCGACGGGTGGAAGTTGAAGACGAAGAGCAGGTCGCCGCGCACGAACGCGAGCACCTTGTCCGGCTCGTTGGCGACGAGCAGGCGCGGGACGTCGGCCGCCACGCGCCGCGACGCGCCGACCGTGTTCACCATCGTCTCGTCGAAGTCGCCGAGCGCCTTGAAGCGCAGGTTCGGGTCGTCGCGGAGCGACCACTGCCGCCGCGCGTGCGCGTAGCTCCAGCCGTTGTCCTGCCGCGGGAAGTCGATCCACTCGGGGTGGCCGAACTCGTTGCCCATGAAGTTCAGGTACGCGCCGCCGTTGAGCGCGAGCGTCGCCAGGCGCGCCATCTTGTGGAGCGCCACGGCGCGGTCGACCTCCAGCCCGTGCTGGTCCTTGCCCATGCCGAAGTAGATCGCCGCGTCCGCGAGCTGGAAGAAGAACGTCTTGCCGCCGACGAGCGCCTGGTCGTGGCTCTCGACGTAGCTGACGACCTTCTCCTCCGCGCGCTTGTTCGTCAGCTCGTAGAAGAGGCCGCCCATCGACCAGTCGTCGTCGCGCACCTTCTCCGCGAGACGGAACCAGTAGTCGGGCTCGCCCATCGCCATGCGGTAGTCGAAGCCGATGCCGCAGTCCTCCGCCGGCGCCGCGCAGCCCGGCATGCCGCTGACGTCCTCGGCGATCGTGATCGCGCCGGGATTGACGGCGTGGATGACGCGGTTGGCGAGGTTGAGGTACGCCCACGCATCGTCGTCCATCGAGCCGTTGAAGTACATCGCGTAGTCGGTGAAGGCGTCGCCGAGCCCGTGGTTCCAGAAAAGCATGGACGTCACGCCGTCGAAGCGGTAGCCGTCGAAGCGGTACTCGTCGAGCCAGAAGCGGCAGTTCGACAGCAGGAAGTGCAGCACCTTGTGCTTGCCGTAGTCGAAGCAGCGGCTGTCCCACGCCGAATGCCAGCCCTTCGGGCCCGAATGGAAATACTGGTAGTCGGTGCCGTCGAAGAGCGACAGTCCGTCGCGCTCGTTCTTGACGGCGTGCGAATGGACGAGGTCCATGATGACCCGCAGCCCCATCCCGTGCGCCGTGTCGATGAGCGACTTGAGCTCGTCGGGCGTGCCGAAGCGCGAAGACGCGGCGAAGAAGCTGGAGACGTGGTAGCCGAAGCTGCCGTAGTACGGATGCTCCATGATCGCCATCAGCTGCACCGTGTTGTAGCCCGCCTTCTTGATGCGCGGCAGGATGTTGTCGCGGAATTCGGCGTAGCTCGCGACCTTCTCCTCCTCCGAGCCCATGCCGACGTGCGCCTCGTAGATGAGCGGCGTGAACGCGCCCTTCTTCGCCGCCGGCGACGCGTGATGCCAGACGTACGGCTGCGGCGGATCGTAGACCTGCGCGCAGAAGAGCTTCGAGTCCTCGTCCTGGCGCACGTAGCGCGCGTAGGCGGGGATGCGCTCGCCGTGGCCGCCCTCCCAGCGCATCTCCAGGCGGAAGTTGTCGCCGTGGCGGATCAGCTCGACGGGGATCTCGCGTTCCCAGTCGTCCGTCCCCGGGATGCGGAAGATCTCGAAGCGCGGATCGATCTTCCAGTGCGAGAAGTCGCCGACGAGCCACATGCTCGTCGCGTTCGGCGCCCATTCGCGGAAGACCCAGTGCGCCTTCTTCCGGCCGCGCCCCTTCACCCTGTGCAGGCCGTAGTATTCGTGCGCGCTCGCCCAGTCGGCGAGCGACATCTTCCCGCCCGTCAGCCGACCGGCGAGCGCAAGCGCATGTTCGGCGCGACCGCGTATCGCGCCCTCGAACGGTTTCAGGTAGGCATCATCCAAGAGCTTGGCCATCCTCATCCTCCTTGCCGCTATCGCAGCGATGGTTCCATCTGCCTCAAATTCTATCATTATTCGCGCCGCCGGTCAAGCGGCGCGACGGCGGCCGGCCCTGACTGGGGGAAGCGGCGTCTCGCCGCTTGCTGGGAGGGCCGACCTCCGTGTCGGCCATGGCCGGGACAGAGCCCGGCCCTCCCTTCTACGCAGATTTCGAGAAACTGGCAAACACTTTGCCAAAAAATGGTATAATAAGGGGCATGAAAACGACACTTACGATTTTTGCCGCATGCTTTGCTCTTGCGGCATTCGCCGACAGGAGCGCGACAAGCCTCGCCGGCGACTGGCACTACATCGTCGACCCCCAGAACATCGGCAGCCTCGGCTACCACGACGACCCCGACAGCCGACGCGACACCATGTGGTTCGGACGCAACGTCCACGTCCGGCACCGTAGCGATCTCGTCGAATACAACTTCGACGCGTCGCCGACCATGAAGGTGCCGGGCGACTGGAACACCCAGGTCAAGGAGTTGTTCTGGTACGAGGGCATCGTCTGGTACGAGACGGATTTCGACGGCAGGCTCGCCGGGCTCTCCACGCCCGCGCAAGGCGCAGGCGAGGCGAAGCCAAGCGGACGCGTCTTCCTCGTGCTTGACGGCGTAAGCCTCAAGGCGGACGTCTACATGAACGGACGCAAGCTCGGCACCCACCTCGGCGGCTTCACGCAGTTCGAGTTCGACGTGACGGACGTCATTCGCGCCGGGAAGAACAGCCTTGTCGTGAAGGCCGACAACACGCGCAGCAAATCCTCCATCCCGACGTACGGATTCGACTGGTGGAACTACGGCGGAATCATCCGCGACGTGCGCATAGAGACTCGCCCCGAGACATACATCTCCAGGTGGCGCGTGACCCTCGACAAGGCCGACCGCAAGACGCTCACGGCAGAAGTCGACCTCGACAAGGCCGCCGCGGGGCTGCCCGTGAAAGTCGCCATCCCCGAGCTTGGCGTCACGGCAGAGGGCAAGACCGACGAGAACGGCCGCGCGCGCCTGACGCTTCCGCAGGCCGAGCTGACGCTGTGGTCTCCCGCAACGCCCAAGCTCTACCGCGTCGTGGCGACGGCAGGCGCGGACGAAGTCTCCGACGAAATGGGATTCCGCACGATCGAGACTCAAGGACGCAGCATCCTGCTCAACGGCGAGGAGATATTCCTCAAGGGCGTGTGCCTCCACGACGAGGCGCCGAACGGAGGCGGACGCGTCACTTCCGACGCGGAAGTCGCGGAGAACATCCGCAGGGCGAAGTCCCTCGGCTGCAACTTCGTGCGCCTCGCCCACTACCCGCACATCGAGAAGATGGTCCGCGCGTGCGAACGCGAAGGACTCATGGTCTGGAGCGAGATCCCGCTCTACTGGATGATCGACTGGGGCAACCCCGCCACATACGCGAACGCCGAGAGCCAGGTCCGCGAAATGATCAGCCGCGACATCAGGCGCGGGAACGTCATCATCTGGAGCCTCGCGAACGAAACCGTCCGCTCGTCCAAGCGCACGGACTTCCTCTCGCGTCTCGCGAAGTATGCGCGCTCGCTGGACGACACCCGCCTCATCTCGCTCGCAATGGAGGTTGCGCGCGCGAGGAACGGCGTCAACAAGCCTGAGGACGAGCTCCACGAGTTTGTCGACATCATCTCGTTCAACGAATACGTGGGCTGGTACCGCAACGTAAAGGACGCGGACAAAATGGTCTGGGAGATTCCGTACGAAAAGCCAGTCGTGATCTCCGAGTTCGGCGGCGGAGCGGTTGCAGGACGCCACGGCGCAAACGACGAACGCTGGACCGAGGAGATGCAGCAGACGATATACGAGGCCAACGTGCGCATGTTCAGCCGCATCGAGGGACTCTCCGGAACATGCCCGTGGGTCCTTACCGACTTCCGCTCGCCGCGTCGCCCGCTTGCGGGCGTTCAGGACGGATACAACAGGAAGGGTCTGTTCTCCACCGACGGCAGAGAGAAGCTCGCCGCGGAGACCATGAGGAAATTCTACAGCACCAAATAACCGCATACCTATGCGCAAAAGAAGGGTCAGCAACTGTAAATTTCATGCTAAATTTTCGGGCATTTTCTAAGAGTGTCGAATTCCATCCTTGCGCGACAGCGCAAGGGAAGAGATAGCAAGGAGGATGAGGGGGTGCGGGGGAGAAGGA
>Ga0310695_10001389_pt1 | contig 57681 bp, 35 predicted proteins | sample RumenRJG_04DNA_FD_203882 | JGI IMG/M metagenome (GOLD analysis project Ga0310695, IMG submission 203882) | Bovine rumen microbial communities from Lethbridge, Alberta, Canada - RJG_04 (v2) (version 2) | ecosystem: Host-associated > Mammals > Digestive system > Stomach > Rumen | place: Canada...
TTGACGATACCTTCGCCATGCCTCACTCACGCCATACCGAGGTGTATCGTGAGGACATCATCGCATCGCCTGACGTGACGCTCATTGCCGAGTCGCCTGAGTCGGGTGTCAGTATGGCTATGGCTCGTCGTGGTCGTGAGTTCTACATCACGGGACACATGGAGTATAATCCGGAGACGCTTCATAACGAGTATATGCGCGACAAGGACAAGCGCGACGATGTGGAGATGCCGAAGAACTACTACAAGGACAATAACCCTAAGAAGGGTCCTGTGGTTACGTGGCGTGCTCATGCCAATCTCCTGTTCCAGAACTGGATAAACTATTACGTTTATCAGAAGACACCGTTTGATATTAGGAAGATTAAGTAAAGGCCCCTTTCCCCGCCCTCCCGTAGGGAGGGAGCCGGAAGGCGAAAGGCATTATCCCTTATAATAGCGAACTCCCACAGCGGAGCGCGGAAGGCATTATTCCTTTATTGTTTAAGTAATAACAAAAAATATTAGCTTACCCCCATTGCCGAATCGGCTCCCTCCCTACGGGGGAGGGCGGGGGGAGAGGCCGGTTTCTATGCAATCTTTAGAGTTATTAGCCCCTGCCAAGAACCTTGAATGCGGCATAGCAGCCATTGACCATGGAGCGGATGCCGTTTACATCGGAGCACAACGCTTCGGTGCACGTGCTGCTGCGGGTAATTCCGTGGAGGACATAGCGCAGTTGTGCAGGTATGCTCATCAGTTTGGTGCCAAGGTATTCGTGACGGTGAATACCATTATCTATGACGAGGAACTCAACGACACGCTTCAGCTCGTTGACGAACTTGATAGCATCGGCGTGGATGCAATCCTCGTTCAGGATATGGGATTGCTCTCACTTCTGAAACAAAGAGAAAAGCCTCTGCATTGCGAGCTTCATGCCTCAACACAGACGGATAACCGCTCGGCAGAAAAGGTGAAATGGCTCTTCGACCAAGGCTTTGACAGAGTGGTGCTGGCAAGAGAACTGAGCATAGAAGAAATATCCAATATCCATAATGCCTTGATCGGACAGGCTCCCTCCCTCGGGAGGGCGGGGGAAGGGGTATTCCCTCTCGAAGTCTTCGTCCACGGTGCCTTGTGCGTATCATATTCAGGTCAATGCTACGCGTCGCAGTATTGTTTCCAACGCTCAGCCAACAGAGGCGAGTGTGCTCAGTTCTGCCGTTTGGCTTTCACGCTGAAGGATGCCAATGGCAAGGTTCTCGAAAGCGAGCGACACCTGCTTTCCTTGCGAGACATGGCACAGATAGACAATCTTGAGAAACTGGCAGATGCAGGTGCTACCTCGTTCAAGATTGAGGGAAGGTTGAAGGATGTGGATTATGTGAAGAACATCACGGCGGCGTATAGCGAGGCACTTAATGAGGTGGTGCGCAGGAATCCTGAAAAATACACTCGCGCTTCGTTCGGAAGATGCACATACACTTTCACGCCTAACATACAGAAATCATTCAACCGCGGCTTTACCACCTATTTCGCAGAAGGCAGGAAACAAGGACTCGTTTCTTTCGACACACCGAAGGCGATGGGCGAGCCTGTGGGTAAGGTGAAGGAGATTAGAGGTCATTCATTCAATATCTCCACCACCACGTCCTTTGCCAATGGCGATGGGTTGTGCTATCTCACACCGACGGGGCTTGTGGGTTTCAGAGTGAACAAAGTGGAGGGCAACCGCATCTTCCCTTTGCGTATGCCAGAATCGCTGAAGCCGGGCACAATGCTCTTCCGTAATCTTGATCAGGCATTCACCACACTTCTTGCCAAGCCTTCGAGTGAGCGTAAGATTGACATCAGTTTTCACCTTTACGAAGAGGACGGCAAGCTGACTCTAACAGCCAAGGATGAAGTGGGGCGCACGGCTACGGTTCAGTCAGACTGCGAGCTTCAGCCAGCAGCAAAGCCACAGGAAGAGAACATACGGCGACAACTCTCAAAGCTCGGTGGCACTATCTACCAATGCAAGGATATTGAGATAGATACGAAGGCTTTCATTCCAAGTAGCGTGCTGGCGAATATGAGAAGAATGGTGATAGCTGATAGGTGTTGGGTGTTGGAGGATTGTAATATTCGCGAAAATACTATACGCCAACACCTATCACCTAACACCCAACACCCCACCTACCCTACACCTTATTTATATAATGCCTCAAACCGTAAGGCGAAGGCATTTTATAAGGAACAGGGAATTGAGGCAGAATCTTTTGAGATTTCAAGGGAAAACCTTGAGCACTCCGGCTCCCTCTCTACGGGAGAGGGCGGGGGGAGAGGCCACTTTCTCCTCATGCAATGCCGCTACTGTCTCCGCAACGAGATGGGTTTCTGCACAAAGTCGGGCAAACGTGCTCCTTGGAAAGAACCTCTCACAATTTCCATTTCCGACGGCCGTGAGTTCCAGTTGCAGTTCGACTGCAAGAATTGTCAGATGAATGTTGTTTCAATTAACAATTAATAATTAACATGCCTACTGCTTTCCTTTTCTAACGCAAAGACGCTAAGGCGCAAAGATTTATTCAGAAAAAAGAAAACTCTGTGTCTCTGCGCCTCTGCGTTTGAAAAAAAAGGCGGGAGAGGCCAATAATTAACATGCCCTCACTACGACACATACTATATAAAATATTCCTCCTATGGGGGATTTTTGGGGGGCTCCTCCTCACTTCCTGCTATCGTGATTCTTCCACAATCAATGAGCAGGAAGAGGCTCATGATGCCCTTGCGACAGGCGATACTCTGACACAGGAACAGCAGGATTCCATATCCTTCTATTCAACACACCACTTTACCGAGGGATATAACTTCGAGGTGTATAAAGACTCAATCTCGCTACTCGTACAGCAGCCGGAGGAGATGGTGTCACAGATGGAGATTGATACATTCGCCGTATATAAGAATCATCATGTAGTGGTGGGCGACATAAGGATATTGCCGCAAGACTCCATCGATTCTGTATGGGTTCAGCTTGCAACCGACGAAGGACGATGGGGATGGATTCACGAAACGGAACTATTGCCAAAGGTCGTGCCTGTTGATCCTATCTCTCAGGCTATCATGTTCTTCTCCGACTCGCACATCATCATCTCGCTGATCATCGTTGTGCTGATTGGCATAGCATACGTAATGCGACACATATACCGCAGGAATGCCCCGATAGTGCATTTCCGCGATATTTCATCGTTCTACCCTACCCTGCTCTGCCTCATAGTGGCAATAGCAGCAACATTCTACGCATCAGTACAGATGTTTGCCCCTGAGACTTGGAAGCACTTCTACTATCATCCTACGCTGAACCCATTCCAAGTGCCGTTCATACTGTCAATATTCATGTCTTCGGTATGGGCAATGGCGATAGTATTCATAGCTGCGGTAGATGATGTGAAACGTAATCTGCCACTTGTAGATGCCCTACTCTACCTATCAGGAATGATAGGCGTATGCGCTATCAACTATATCATATTCAGCATCACCACGCTCAACTACGTGGGCTACCCTCTGCTAGTGGCATACTGCTATTTCGCTATCAAGCGCTACTATACGGTATCACGCAAGCAATATATCTGCGGAAACTGCGGAAATCGCCTTTCACAAAAAGGCAAATGCCCGATTTGCGGTTCAATAAACGATTAACGAAAATGAGATATACAAGAACATTACTGCAATTATTAATAATAGGCTGTCTTGCAACTGGCTTTCTCTTTTCCTGTGGAGATAAAGACGACCCGGATGCACCTGAAGCAAAGGCAGCGAGGACTGTGCTCATATATATGTGCGCAGAAAACAATCTCAACTCACCCTTCTATACAAATGATTCCACGGAGATTGTACGCGGAGCAGCAAATCTTCCCGACAACGTAAACCTCTTAGTATATGCCGACCGTAGCAGCAAGAGCATAAAGCCTTTCATTGCCAAGGTTGACAAAAGGGGAATGCACGTTGTGAAACAATACAAGGCAGACTGGTATTCCACCGACAAGGATAATATGTCTGAAATTATCAATTGGGCATTTACTAAATATCCCGCAGATTCATACGCCATGACTTTCTGGGGACATGGTAACGGGTGGATTATGATGTCAGATAAATACACAGGCAAGGCAAAAGCAAGACGCAAGGCATACGGCTGGGATTCAGGCAAGGACAATCCAGACGGAGGCGACGGCAATGAGAGGTATATAAACATACCAGAACTTGCCGATGTTCTTTCAAAGACTCATCATCTCGACTATATCTTCTTCGATTGCTGTCAGATGATGTGCGCCGAGTTGGCTTACGAGCTTCGAAATGTATGTGACTATATCATCGGTTCACCAGCCGAGATTCCTGGTTGTGGAGCTCCATACGATCATATCATATCTGATCTATTTCTTGCAAAGGATAATGTGGGGAAGGCAATAGTTGACGACTATATCAAATACACTGACTTTTCAAGTTTTCCTGCCGACGGTCTGCCTATGTCTGTTGTAAAGACAAGTAACATGGAGAATCTTCTTCATGCAACACAAAGTGCGATAGACACGTTGATGGTGCACTATCAATATCCGGACAATCTCCCTGTCTATGATATTATATACTATGGCATAAACTCACAATCAGCAAACATAGCCATATACTATGACCTGCGCCACATTATGCGCAAGTATCTGTCACAGAACGATTTCAATACATGGGACAACACATTCCAACAGGCTGTAGTATATTCCGTTCATCCAAAGGATATCAAGGAAACGAATCTTGCTGACTGGCTTAGTACAGAACTCAGCACCAGTAATTTCAGGAAGTTCAAGATGAGTGATGATAACTATGGAGGCTTGTCGATGTTCATTCCACAGACGTACTATTCCAACGTTGATTCCAAATATCTAAACCCAAACGTGAGCATCAAGGCTTACCAATGGAATAAGGCTATCGACTGGACGAAATTCGGTTGGGAATGATAAGTGAAAAGTGAATAACGAATAGTGAATAATACTTAATACAGGTGGACACCAGTATGAATCTTTCGCTATACTTTCCTTACACTATACTCTCTTTTCTATGAAAATCTTTCTCTCCGGTATTCGTGACGGAATACCAATAGCATTAGGATATTACGCCGTAGCCTTCTCCCTCGGCATCATCGCCGGCAATGTAGGGCTTGATGCCTTCATGGGCTTCTTCGCATCATTCTTCACCCGCGCTTCTGCCGGTGAATATGCCGGCTATACCCTTGCAGGAGCACAGGCAGCATATATCGAGGTTATAGGCATGAGTCTGATAGCCAACCTACGCTATCTGCTTATGAGTACGGCCCTGACACAGAAATTCCGCCCAGGCACATCGCTCTTCAAGCGCATCATAACCTCTGCCTGTATCACAGATGAGATATTCGGAATATCAATAGCATATAAAGGCTATCTCGCTCCAAGATACACATTAGGAGCTTTTGCCATATCCACACCTGCATGGGCTTTAGGCTGTATGTCGGGCATTATTGCAGGAAACATACTTCCTGCTAATATCGTTTCTGCTCTTAGCGTGGCTCTCTATGGCATGTTCATAGCCATCATCATTCCACCTTCAAAGAAAGACCGTAACGTGGGTATTGCCGTATGCTGTAGCTTTGCCCTCAGCGGACTTTGTGCCATAATGCCAATAATCAGCGAATGGAGTTCGGGCACACGCACAATATTATTGACAATAATAATATCGGCGATAGCAGCAATAGTTAAACCATGCCCCTCACCCGTCACGAAGTGACACCCTCTCCCCAAGGGGCGAGGGAAAAGTTTGTATTAGAAATCAAAACAAATAAATAACAAATCCACATAATTACATACCCCTAAAAACCTTCAAGTGTAACTTCTTCCTCGCCCCTTGGGGAGAGGATGCCCAAAGGGCAGGTGAGGGGCAGTTTATATGAATAATCTCTGGATCTACATATTCATAATGATTGTGGTGACGAATCTCATCCGCATCATTCCACCATTGCTTATCCGTGGGCAGATAAGGAACACGTTTCTCCGCAGTTTCCTCTATTATGTGCCCTACGTCACCCTTGCCGTAATGACTTTCCCTGCAATAACAGAGGCAACGTCATCGCCCATCGCAGGAGCAATAGCCCTTGCACTCGGCATCATCGCCGCATGGTTCGGTCTCGGACTCTTCCCCGTGTCCGTCATCTGTTGTCTTGTGGTGCTTGTAATAGAATACGCAATAAACTAAAATCCTTATTGTTACCTGTTACTTGTTACTGCATGGGTTAGAAACGCAGTCGTGCCCTCGTTGTGCCTTCGCTATGCCCTCGTTCAAGTCCCTTCTAAGGGATGGGACTTGGAACGGACTTGAAGCGAAGGAGAAGCGGACCTGGAACGGATTTACAACGGAACTACAACGGTTTCACAACGGAACTGCATCGGAGGGATTAGCAGAGCATTTTTCGCGTCTTTTCATCGTTTTTCAAGCATACAGAAAGCCCGAAATTTATGCATATTGTTATGTTATTGAGACTATCAGCAGCCTATCTCCCACCCCTATTTTACTGATAACAGTCTCATTATCTTCACCTTAGACAATCACAGCAAGCAAATACAATCACGACCAGTAACAAGTAACAGGTAACAATAAGGATTTTTGTGCGCCCAAATTTTACGGAAATCTTCTAAGGAGTTTATATACCTTATTATATATAGAAATAATAAAATAGGCAGCAGCACTACACTAAATTTCTTATTGTTACTTGTTACCTGTTACTGCCAGCGTCTCTGGGAAATATGTCGGTATGTGAGAAAGTTAACGGGCTGAAATTTGGCTTTCCCTTCGGCCGCCGACCTCTTCGACGTTCAGCTGGTTGAATATCATGAAATATGTGGGCGCAAATTTGCGCTGACATCATTCCCAATTTGGGAATCTGCTTTATTTAGTGAAATCTGGTAAAACCAGTACCCTGATTCAGGGTACTGGTTTGTTATATCTCTGTGCCAAGGACGCCCTAAAACAGGGCTTCCTCTATTTACTCGGAACACAACTTATGTCTATGAATGGCTTACGCTCGTGACTGTAGAGGGCTGAAAGCCTGACATCTAAAGATGGCGCTCCTTCAGAGCTTCTTGTCGATTTTCATCAAGATTTTAATCTCGAATTATCTTTAGATTTCTGAGCGAGGCACGAGCGAAACAAAGAAGAATATCCCTCCCGATATTTTATATATCTGGTGCAGTAAGTTTGATTTTGTATTCGTATGTGCTGTCGGAATAGCAAGGGTACTGTATTGTTTCGCAACTATCCTTTAGGTCATATACCAGAAATGTTTGCATTGTTGGTACTCTACCTTCTATGAGTTTACAGCTTTCGTAAATGCTTTTCAGTTTATTTTGGTCGTAGAAAGCATCATCCTCTGATGAAACGAAGACTATTATGCCGTTAAGGTCTATGTATTTGTGTGGGTAGTTTCTTCTTACAGTGAACTCTCCCTCCCCAAAATGTAGATCGGCAGCCTCACGAATGCAGAACAACTCATTAAATTGGTCGCGACATCCTATGCAAGCATCATTATGTGCTCCTTTCTTCATTTTGTAAAACAGCATACTATACAGAATGAACGTCTTGCATGAATCTTGTTTGTCAACGAAAGCTTTTATCTCACGCAACAAACTTTTCTTTATGTGCGTGGTGTCAATCTCTTCCATCGGAGCAGGTAAAGCGTGCTGGTTCTCTTCCTTCTTATTGCACGATGCGAGAAGGAGGATGATGAAAATTGATGTGGAAAGGAAAATTTTTAGGTTCATAAGTAGTGGCGTTTATTTGATTGGTTCTTTACTCTTCAATTCTGAAATACTTCATTATTGCCTTGAAATTGTCTTGTGCGGTAAGGCACATATCTCGTAGGAACTCTGGGGTGTTATGCCATTGCTGTAAACCGCGATAATAGAAGCGGCACAGTTCCTCGGTTATGATGAATGGGACGATGCTGTTGGCAAGACATTCCTTGAACATTACAAGTCGTCCGACTCTGCCGTTTCCGTCTTGGAAAGGGTGTATGCTTTCGATCTCTGATGGAAATCGAGAATATCATCGCAAGCTTATATGCTTTGTTTGAGTGCAAAAGTAGTAAAATTTTCCGATACCGACAAGCTTTTAGAAAAAAATCAAAGGTAATTCGCAAAATAAAACACAATAGAAGAAGACACAGAAAGTCGAAAATCACTCTCGGTAACAAGTAACAGGTAACAATAAGGAAATTAGTGTATGTTTAGCTTACAAACAAGCAACTACCCCAACTGAGTATGCTCAATTGAGGGTAGATATGTGATAATCCCTTATTTCGTCTGAAAATTAGAATTGTGAAATGCAAGAAAACTACTTGTTTTTTGTTTACACCGTGAATCTTTACAGGTTTCTAATCTTCCATTCCTGTGGATAAAGGTTATTGGCACGATTACCGATATTCTTCACGAAACCTAATGGATGGCCTTGATAGGTGACGATGACAAAGCCTTTGGGCACATCTGCATCAAGTACTATTGCCTCATGATAAAGTTGTATCATAGCTGCCCTCCTTTTCTATGGCAATAAATCGCCATACTCTGCACCATATCGTCCATTGGCTGGGTGTGCATCACATCATAGAAATCGTGCGCTACCTTTATAGCTCCATATCGATTCAGATAACGATATGCCTCCACGTCAGTCATTGAATAATGATTGGCGAAAGCTGCTATAAGCACCACAATATATTCCGATATGTCTCTGACACTAACCATTCTTCCTTATATTTTTATGGTTGCAAAGATACAAAAATATTTGAAACCATAAAAGAAAATGCATAGTTTATTATTGTTTTAACATGAATTCCTACTATTTCCACACATTTTCCGTAGCAACTCCCATTTACCTCCCATTCTGGCTCTCTTCTAAGGAACGGACCTGCAACGGATTTACAACGGACCTGGAACGGACCTGAGAGGGAAGAGAAGAAAATGAAAAGTGAGAGATTAATTTCAGATAAACCCTATAAATCCGTTTCCCCTTTAAAAACTCACAAGAAAAACGATTTTTTTCGTTTCTTTCGTGTTTTCCGTGTTCAAGATGTTTTTTTTCGGGAGAGTTTACAGATAGGGGTGCACTTTTACCCATTTTAGGGGTATAACAAACTGGAAATCAAGAAATAACGAAGCGTGCACCCCCCTCTCCCATGAAGTGTACCTATAGGAATAGCGTTTAGGGGGGGGTACACGCAACGTAAATCGTTGGTAATCAGCAGGCAAAAGGATAAAATCAGGCAAAAGTGCACCCCCCTCTTCAAACTCTTTGACGTTTTTTATTAAAAAACGTTGCTAATGGATTTCTCAAGCTTCATCGTAAGTCCCATGTAACTCCCTTGTAACTCCTATGTACCTCCCTTGATCCTATAGTTCTTTATAGGCTAAAGAGCAGAGGCACAACGGAGCCATAGCGAAGGGAGAACGGTGGCAATACCTGTACAGAATGAGGGAAACGAATAACCAAACAAGTAGGATTTACAGGTTTCTTATCTTCCACTCTTGCGGATAGAGGTTATTGGCACGATTACCGATATTCTTCACGAAACCTAATGGATGGCCTTGATAGGTGACAACGACAAAACCTTTTGGTACTTCTGCACTAAGGACGATTGCCTCATGATGAAGATACTTCAAGGCATATTCCTTTGATAACTCCGCAAACGGATATTTATCCTTTGGCAGATTGATGAGCAGAGCCTCCGCATGAGCAGGGATGATGTTCTTTCCCTTCTGTGTGCCGACAGGATGGCCGTCGGAGAGTATCCTCAATTGAGAATTGAAAATTGAAAATTGAGAATTGCCATCACGCCCATTTTTCCCTTTTCCTTTTTTCTGTTTACCTTCCGATTGCGTACTTTCAATTTTCAATTTTCCATTGTCAATTTTCAATTTTCTAAGCACCGCCATAAACAATCCCTCACCCTTGGTGGTGCCGGGGATGAAACGATAGACAGGTTTGTCCCAGCCTTTGAGCAAAGAGCCTGTGATATTCCATTCTTCACGAATCTCAATAGGGATAAGTTCTGCTCCAAGAGTCTCACAAATCCATTTCACGTTCTCTTCATCCTCATGCAGATTGAAGGTACAGGTGCTGTAAACCATCACGCCACCTTCATTAAGGCAAGGCCAAATATCCTCTATGATGCTTCGCTGGAGAGACGCACACTTCATCACGTTCTGAAGACTCCACTCCCCTATCGAATCATGATCCTTACGGAACATTCCCTCGCCCGAACATGGCACATCGCATACTATCAGGTCAAACGTCAATCCCGATTTCTGATAGTCTATGGCATAGTTATTTGTCACAATGACATTTGGATGCCCTTGCTTCTGCATATTCTCCATCAGGATATTCGCCCTTCTGCGGTCAGGCTCGTTGCTATAAAGTACACAATCATCTGGCAAGGCTGCACGAAGAAGGGTTGACTTTCCACCGGGAGCGGCGCAGAGGTCGAGAGCTGCCCCCAAGGGGGACTTTTTGGATAGTATTGACGGCATTACTTGTCGCAATACTTCATCAAGAAACATACTTCCAGCTTCCTGAACATAATATACTCCTGCATGGAGCAATGGGTCAAGCGTGAAATTAGGGCGTTCAGAAAGATAGTAGGCATTTCTGCACCAAGGGACGGGGGTAATACCGCCCCCCTCTATCTCCCCCGAGGGGGAGAATTTTAGATACATTTTCTCGTTATCTGGATTCTCGGTTAATGTTTCATTACTATCAAATAGCCCTCCCCCTCGGGGGAAGTCCGATGTTGATAACATCGGAGTATGTGTCAGTTGGAGGGGGGCCTTAAACGGATTCAGCCTCACGCTAACAGGCACACTCTCGTCAAAGGAAGCAAGATAATTCTTCCATCTCTCCTCGCCAAAGAGCGAAGAGGTATAATCGATAAATTCTTTTGGAAGTTCCATAACAAAAGCCCCTCACCTGCCCTGCGGGCATCCTCTCCCCAAGGGGCGAGGGAGATGTTAGTATTTTAAAATTAAAAATATCATTGACAAACCCTCACAGCGAACAAAGGTAATTTTAACCTCGCCCCTTTGGGGAGAGGGTGTCCGTAGGACGGGTGAAGGGCCGTGGTTTTAGAATTCAAACCATCCTTCCTCTTCTTCCACCTCTTCCTTCTTTGGCTTAGGCTTTGGAGGGTTCTTCATATTGCCCTCTTCGTCAAACATATCGTAGGTGGTGCGGAGAACCTTGAACTCCGTTCGGCGGTTAAGGGCATTAGCCGTTTCCTGCTGATCAGGCTTGAGCTTCGTGATAAACTCCTCGGTGAGAATGTCACCTTCCTTGAGCCAAGGATAGTGCTCTGCCACCTTCTTACGTATCTTCTTCGGTTGCTCCTCACCATAGCCCACAGGCGTGAGACGGTCGGCTGCAATTCCTTTCTTTATAAGATAGTCAACAACAGTCTCGGCACGTTTCTGCGACAAAGCCTTGTTATATTCGTCAGAGCCGCGATAGTCGGTATGAGCCGATAGCTCTATGGTGATATTAGGATTCTCATTGAGCATCATAACGAGAGAATCGAGGGCTACGGTACTTTCTGGCAACAAATCTGCCTTGTTGAACACATAGAAGATGTTATCCACGAGCACGGGAGCAGAGATAGAAGCAAGAGGGAACTGGAGATTATAAACCTCGGATGTCTTTGCGCTATCCACATGCAGTTCTTCCTTATGGTTGAGGAAGCCCGGACAACTGCCCAACACTATATAGTCAACACCCGGAGTTGTCACGAACTCAAACGAACCGTCGCTCTTAACGCCCAACGACTGGTTGGTACCATCGCTACCCACAATCCTTGCCACACCATTAGTAAGCTCATATCCGTCCTGCTCGTATATCCAGCCACGGATAGTCTGCACCACCTCAGGATTCTCGAAAGAATAGATATGATCCCAACCACGAGCATCGCCCCTGTTGCTTGAGAAGAAACCCTTGTTATGATTTCCCTCGAAGGTGAGTCCGAAATCATCGCCCTGAGAGTTAAGAGGATAACCGGGATGCGAGAGGTGATATTTGTTATCATCGCCTGCCACGGCAATGAACACGTCAAGTCCGCCCATACCCGGATGACCGTCGCTTGAGAAATAGAAGTCACCATTAGGACGGAACGTAGGGAACATCTCATTTCCCGGAGTATTCACAGGCTCTCCAAGATTCTCTACACCTGCCATTCCAGAAGCCGTAAGTCGTGTGCGCCATATATCCAAGCCACCCTTTCCTCCCGGCATATCGCTGACGAAATACAGCCACTCACCATCGGGCGAGATAGCAGGGTGAGCGTATGACGAAAGGGTATCACTTGTAAGCTTCAATTCCGCAGCCTTGCCCCATGCAGCATCCGAACGCTGAGCCGTGGCTATGGTGGCATAGCGAGGATACTGAGGATCGGTAGGACATTGTGTAAGGTACATCGTGCTGCCATCAACCGACAGACAGCAAGCGCCCTCGTCAAACTCGGTATTCAGTCCGCTGGCTATCTCCTGCGGTCTGCCCCACACGCCCTTCTCATCCTTGTCAGAAAAGAAGATATCGCCCGGCTTAGCTCCTGTTATGCCGCTCAACTCATCACCCTGCGCCTCGTTGCGTGTAGAGGTGAAGTAAAGACGGTCATACTGGTCACCGGCAAGCACAGGGCAATAGTCCGCCCTACGGCCGTTGAACACATCCATCTTCTTCACCGTATAGGCAGAACCAGCCTTCTTCCATTCGGGAGCCGACTGGGCAGAGGCAATGCCGTTCTTCACAAGGATATCGTAATCAGCCTGTGAAATCTTCTTCGTGCCATCCTCGCTAACAGTACTGTCCTTGAGTTCCTCAAACTCCTTCAAGGCAGCCTTATACTCGCCATTCTTCAGAAGCATACGAGCGTATGTAAGTCTGTCCTCGGGCTTAGCCTGATTGAATCTCACGGCATTGCGATAGCAAGCCAGCGCCTTCATGGTGCTACTCACGCGGGCATAGCACGTAGCGGCTTTCAAGGCACGCTGTCCGCGAAGTTCACGCTCTTTTGGAGGAGTCTTTGAATAAGCCTTCTTGAACTGCTCCGCCGCATCATAATATTCGCCAAGCGACAGGAATTTCTCACCCTTACGCATAGCATTCTCTGCCGCGCATGAGCACAGCATAAGCACGATAGCGATACAAGATAGAGAAAAAAGAGACTTATTCATATCTATATTATAACGAAAAAGAGGGGGAAATATTGCAGGAATGAAAAATCCACGCTCCCAATCAGGAAACGTGGATTCATCTCATATATCATTATTTTTTGTAGTTCTCTTCTATGAACTTTTCAAAACCCTCTTGGTCATTTTCATATAGATTCTGGAGTTTGTCCAATTCATCAATCTTACCAAGAGTTTCTTTCTCATTGGCATATCTTGCAATAACAGCTGTGATGCCATTCATAAATATATCCTTTGTGAATGTCTTTGTGCCACTTGCCAAAGCAGAGAAAGAACAACCTGCAATATATGAAAACAGAACAGGATGATATTTTTCATTCTGGGCTACCAAATGGGTTATAAAAGAACATACATTCACCGACACATCAGGAGAAGCCACCGTCCATGCAACAATATTACTGGCTGCCTTATTCATATCTGGAGTACCAGAAAGATGAGTAAGATAAAACTTGCAACATCCCATAACATCAGCATTGTGTTTACGAGCATCCTCCACAGTTTTAACCGACATAGAATCAGGAATATATCCATACTGAATATCTTTCATAAAGATAGGCAACCCACGTATATACTCCCACATACGATCCTCAACGTCCTTATGATTTGCCACCCAATCAGCATTAGTGATATACTTCTTCTTAGAATTTTTCATTGCCACATGGAAAAAACACTCCAAAAATCCCTGACGATTCAACTCTGCAAAAAAAGGCATAATTGACTCGGCAAAAAAATCTTCTGTATATGCAACCGGAAGTGGTGTACCAAGCGTATCAGGACAAAGCAAAGGTGTTATCGTTGAAAAAATATCATACAACCTGCCATACTCAGACGGCTCACTCTTCATCATTTCATTCACCTTTTTGAAAGCAAGGGTTGTCTTAGGACCAGAGGCCGAATCAAGTTTCAGATCAGACCACGCAGCAAACTCGTTCTCTATCAAATCAACACGATCACCTCCCTGTATGGCAAACATAGCTTCTGCCATAAACGCATCACAGTAACTGTGAGTTACTTGAGATAACACATTGCCCAATAGTGCATAACTTCCTGCATGTGTAGGATTGAATTTGATAGAGTTATGAAGATTATGAAGTATACAATTCTCCCAAGTTTCCTTGTCCTGCTTGTCTTTATCCGCAAAACGGGAGAATGTTAAAGCTGCATTATAATGAATCAACTGCAAGGAATGAAAATCTTCAGGATCCGTTGCTGCGGCAGCCTTCTCATATATCTCTATAGCTTTTACGTGATCTCCTGCATCATCCAAAATACCTGCATAAACCATATACAAAGTGGACAGATCCTTGGCATCGGCCTTTTTTATCTGCTTCTCGACCATTTTCTTCGCTTCCGAAGCCTTACCCATAGCACTAAGAGTAAATGCCTTCTCAGACACAGCATCAGAGTTATTAGGAGAAAGAACAAGTGCAGAGTCATATCTCAAGATAGCTTCATCATACATACCTTTGTCATGAAGCATAATACCTGTACTCATCAATCTCTTGACTTTCTCATCCGTCTCCTGTCCGTATGCAAACGAAATGACGAATATCGCCATCAATAGGAATAAAATTCTTTTTGTTTTCATGTAACTATGTAATTAGAAAATTTTTGTTCGTAATTATAATACCTCTTCCGTAATAATATTCTCTATCTCTTCTGCCGAAACATCTCCCTTGAAACTATTCATCAGTTTACCGGCATGGATATAGAATATCTCGTCGCTGATATCTGTAAGCGAAGAGATGATATGCGAAGAGAAGATAACAGTCTTGTGTTTGTCCTTCAAGTCCTTAAACCATTTCTTGAGGATGATAGTCCCAACAATGTCAAGTCCGTTGAAAGGCTCGTCGAGTATCACCACATCAGGTTCCTGAAGCATAAGTGCCATAATGGCAAGTCGTTTCTTCATACCAAGTGAATACCTCGTGGCATATTTATCCAGAGGCAGACGGAAATGAGAGTTTATCTCCTCCAATGCGGCCTTATCAAGCACCTTACCACTTGCCTTCATACAAAACTCGATATACTCGCGACCAGTAACGTAGGTATAATAGAAAGGCGTATCACTAAGATAGCCTATAGTCAAGCCATTTGGAATTTCAACCTCACCATCATAGTTCTCCAAATTGGTAATGCATCTGAACAACGTACTCTTGCCTGCTCCATTCTCGCCCACCATACCATATATGCAGCCCTCTTCAAGAGATAGGCAGACATTGTCAAGGCATACCTGAGAGCCGTATTTTTTCGTAAGATTCTTAACTTCAATCATTGATTACTACATTTGATATATATGAATAGCCTTTGAACATAATCCATGCCAATAACATTACTGACAGGATGAAGACATATGGTATTCCGATTGAAAAATATGCGACAAATACCAATGGAACAAGTACGAATATCATCATCAGTTGATTGTCCGCCATAGTGAACCTCAGCATCTCCACTTCTATCAGCAGAATTGTTTCAGCAAGATAAACACTGACAACAGACATCCACGATATGCCTCCTACAAGCAACAACACAAGGAAAGGCAATAGTAACATACCACATCCCACGGCTATCTGTTCAGTCTTCATCCTCAGAAAATGCAAAGCCGAGCGATAGTTCAGCATCCAGTTTTTATCAGGAGGAAGAATAAGAGCACTCATCAATTCAAAGCATACCAATCCTGTTGCCACCTCTACTATGCGGATATTGCCATATATCAAACCTGTCACGGATAACGCAAGCAACACAATCCAAGGAATAGTACCCCATCTGTAAAACTTCTGAAACTCATAGTTTCCCTTCTGGAAAAGCGGGAAACTCGGAATTGTAAGTCCAAAGCTATATCTTGGCAAGAAAGGCAAGGCAAACGCTGAACCTATAATGATAGGCAAGAAAAGCCAGTTTGAGTTTATTATCGCGAACACGATAAACGGCAAAGCCAAGAGAAGCGTATCTGATACCAACAGCCATCTATATCTCTTGCCAAACTGACTTTCAAGGAACATCGTATCGCCTCTTGCCTGTAACATCATCAAGGCAATAACGACAAATGCAAGCAACCTGTACTTCGCATCTATGCAACATAAGCCATAAACCGCAAGGCACAGGAATGACAAGAGCAGTAACGTAACCACTCCTAAATCACGGCATATACGATATGCCATTTTCAACCTAAGACTGTAATATACCTTCAACATTAAACCAATGACGTTACAAAGCTATGCCTTCGCTCTGAGTCCGCTCATAGGGACTATAGGATGATGGGACTTGAAACGGACTTACAACGGACCTACAACGGACTTACAACGGACTTACCCATAAGCCTCCGCTTTCCGACACGAAAAGCGACGAAAAATCCCACACTTCCAAATAATCTGCAATAGACAATTTGAGAGTGTGGGAATGAGATATTGCGTTATCAGAATCGGGCGATTTACTTCTTATCGCCTACGATACGGAACTTCTTCCAGTAATCAGCTACCTGATATGCCTTTACTACTGATGCAGGCACGTGGAGGTCACGATATACTGCGAAGGTCATGTTATCAATAGCAGGTGGATTCTGTGAGAGAATCTTTACAGAAGCAACACTGTTACAGCCATCGAAGGCATAGCTCATGATACTTGTGTTGATACCGTTGATTGTTACGGAAGAGAGCGATGAGCAAAGCATGAATGCTCCTCTGCCGATTGTGATTACAGACTCAGGGATATTTACTGAAGAAAGACCATAGCAAAGGGCAAATGCATTATTACCTATAGTCCTGACAGAATTTGGAATGCTGATATTAGTAAGACTCTGACATCCATAGAATGCACAAGCACCGATACCTGTCACGGTATTAGGGATGATTGTTCCCTTACAACCTGCAATGAGCATATTGTTTGCAACAAGAATGATAGCATTACATCCGTTACGGCTGTCGTATACTGCATTATCCTTATCGACAATGATTGTAGAGAGGGCATTGCATGAAGAGAATGCACCCATACCGATATTCTCAACAGATCCTGGGATGTTGATAGCAGTAAGAGCATTGCAAGCGGAGAATGCGCCCTCGCCGATAGTGGTCACGGAATTAGGAATCGTGACAGAAGTAAGTGCACTACATCCATAGAAAGCCTTGTCGCCAATGCTCTTTATGGAGTTAGGGATAGTAACTGACGTAAGACCAATATTCTCAAAGAATGCCTCTTCACCGATTGATGTGACAGTATATTCTTTTCCCTCGTAGGTTACAACCTGCGGAATGGTAACAGCTCCAGAATAAGAAGACGAATAAGAATCCGCAGGGGCACTCTCATTGTAGGTTACCTGTGCTTGTCTCTTGCTACCGTCCAGATTGTAATAGACACCATTGATCTTGGTCTCGGCAAATGTTGCCATTGAAATCATAAACGCTACTGAGAGCATCATGATCTTAGAGTAAGTTTTTTCCATTTCGTCTGTTTTAAGAAAACAACATTATGTAATATATATTAAACTTTGTTTCTATGCTTTTATTGTATAATATTTTTACAGAATTGCATTTTTAATTTTTTTTTTGAAAGTCGTTAAAAAACTTAAAACGAATTACGGTTTATGAATCGTCTGCACGACATTATAGGGGCATCGTAATCCGCGTATCTTAACCCGTTGGATTTCAAAGTATTCATAATCTGCATCAATAATAGATCTTTCCTCCCGAATCGATTGCGGCGGCTGAAACACGAACGCGAGTTGGACGGGAATTATTATAGAAACTTATAGTGAACTTGCCATCGGCATCGGGTCGGGCATTGGGATTCCAGTAGAGTGTGCGACGATAATCGACTGGGCGTTGTGGCGATAGGGCTGAATAGTCGGGGCTATAGAATTCCTCTGCATACGTTATGCCTGGGAATGCATATCGGCGGTCGCGATATGAGGGGCGTACTCCGTCGTCCTCGATTGGAATGAAGTCGAGCAGAACGGATGCTGCATTAGCTTCGGCAACATAACCGGAATCTGTGCGAAGCTCATAATCGGTATATACACGCACTTCTTTCATTCTACTGAGGCGCAGATGGTCGAACATATAGTTTGTTGACATATTGACATCAAACTCTGATGTTCCTTGCACATAGTTGCGGAAGAAGGTTGCTTTCTCCATCATAGCGCGTACATTGGGCTGTTGCATCAACCCCATATTACCGAAGAGACCGTTAACGGCCTGCAGGGGGAATTTCTTGAAATTCATCACGCCTGGCGAAAGTCCATAGTCGGTAACATCGTTATACAGGGCATAGATATCGCGAACAATGGCTGGCTTTGACAAATCCCATGAACGTTTGCCACGGCGACGTGACTTCACGATAACCGTCTGAAGCGTATGGTTGCCGGCAAGTCTGCTTGTCTGCGGAATGTTGCCATCGTCGTCTTCATCAACAAAAAGGAGCTCAGGTGAGTTAACCTGATACCATGAGTAGGGATAGGTGAAAACAGGGAAGAACATATCGCGCTTGACATAATAGTCGGGGAAAGCTCGCTCATCGCGCCATTTCTTGTCTTTTAAGCCTTCCATACTACGCTTTACAGAATCCTTCACATTGTATGCCTTGATGAAAAGTATGCCATTATCATAGTAGGGAGGTATCTGGAATGAGAATTTTCCTCCATCGCCAGTCTTGGCAACAACGCCATAGCTTTTGCCGTCAAACTCCACCTCGCCCTCGACAAGCACTTCCTTCTTCAAGGCCTTGCCGTTATGGAAATCGTCAAGAGGCTCAATGGTTGCCTCTTCCTGCAAATCGGTCTCTATCTCAGGTACTTCGGCAACGGAATCATCAACAGGAGTAACATTTTCGTCAATGTTACCTCCACTGCGATTCAGGAAAGCAAAGGTATCACTTTTATCAGATGATAAGGAGGGGCTCTTCATCATTTTCTCAACATCCTCGGGCTCAATGGTTTCGGCTGTATTTGGAATCTTATACACACTTCCCTCAAAGGTGGTGGTAAGCTCAGGCATATAGCGAGCCTTCTTCACACGCTTGTACCTTCGCCACCCCTGTATCATCATGAGCTGGTCGAGACGTGATGTATGCTCTGCATCATCTGAGGCGAAGTAATAGGCAGGATAAGCCACAAAGCCGCGAAGTTCGCTACTAAGGAGCATATCCGTAAGGATATTACCATCGTCATAACCGCAATCATCAGTTCTTGCATCACGTATCGCAATCGAGTAAGTCTTAGGCGATGAAGCATTAGTAGCGGATAAAAGTTCAAAATCCACTTTCTGATATGGTTTCAAAATTGTCTTATCCCCGACCTCACCAGCATCGGTTGTCATCTTCATATCTATCTTAGTGCCCATATCGTGATTGTTCACGAAAAAGAGTCGGGAAGCAAGAGGGTGGGCATCAGCATCATATATTACAATATCATTGATACCTGTTGGTAACTGTATATCCTTGAGCGATATATTACTCTCACCATTAAGACGCTGGAATTTCTGCAGTCTGCCACGGCATAGCACAGCATACGCTGCCGCCTTTATGCCAACGGCATTTACGGTAGCTGTAGATGTAAGGTGGTCATAATGAAGAACAACACCTTGTTTTCCTGCTTTTGGAAGTTTGAACGAATACTCTTTACCCTCCCATTTGAAAGATATCTTTTCCTGAGTATCAGATGGTGTATAGGAGAAAACGCCACGTCCCATATAATCGGTCTTTACTGTTGTTCCGTCGGCAAGTTTCCCTTCAACATCAACAGCCTGCCCATCCTGATCGGTTGCCTCAAAGGCAATAGTATTCTTAACTCCCTGCACACTATTTCCTCCTTCTGGCAAGAACTTCACAAGAAGACGGCGAGTGGATTTCTGCATGTGTTGCTTGGGACGACGCGACATATAGCGCTCATCGTATGAACCATTCTCAACCTTGTTATACACTGGCACCACACGCGAATACAATCCTGGATACTCGCGGAAGAAATCGGCACACATCTGCTTATTATAGAACCTTCGCTCGTCAATAAATGAATACTTGCGATGGGTAACATTGAAATTGAGCTGCCACTTGGTATAAGCACGAATCTCGTAATATCCCGAATAAAGGCTATCGGATAGTGCGAACTGCCCGCAGGTCAAGCCTTTGTCGGAAACAATTACATGCTGACGCTCTACCACAAATCCATCGGAATTGAGCAGTTCCACGTACAACAGCTTTGAAAGATTGGTAGGGTGCAGGTCATCAGCAGTAACCACATAAGCCTTATACCAGATGGTATCACCGAGGAAATAGCAGTTGTTATCGAGATGCAAATATATCTTTTCCTGAATCTGCGGTTTGTCACGAAGCACACTTTCAAGCGAGTCTATGGCATCGGCATGAGTGTTTAGGGCAAAGATGAAAGATAATATGGCCGTAATAAAAGATTTTGTCTTCATGAAATGAAAAATAGATTTACTATTAGCTTTTGCAAAGCTAAATGCTTTATTGTTTATAAAATTCGACGTACTATTGTTTTATGGTTAATATTTTCTGCATGCAAAGGAAATTATTATTTTCCTTTTAGCCAAGTGGAACTTCGAAAACCATCTTGCCCTGAAAAATGTCGAACAAAAACATTTTTTTCAGGGACAAGACAATTTATTTTTCACCATCACTTAAACGGCAAATACCAGTTACGAGGATCGCGGAGGTCTTTCTGCGGTCGGTTACCCGAAAGTTTTTCTACAAACCATAGCGAACCGAAGTTACCGCCCCATATTCCCATTTCATTGAAATGGCGGGCAATACGCTGGAGGTCATAGAATCGGCGTCCCTCGAAGGCAAATTCCTTGGCATACTCATCGCAAAGCAAATCAAGCATAGCAGCAACAGAATCAGCCTTTGAAGTACCTACGCTAACGCCATATTTCCCTGCTATCTCCTTCATCTTCTCGCCGATTATGACATCAGGCAGATAATGGGTATTCATCTGAGAACCAAGGGCCGTCGCACGTGAACCTTTTGCCGACTGTGCAAGCTCATTCTCCTTCTTGTTGTAGGTGCAAGAGCCATGAGCATGAATGCCATACACATCATTCGCGTTGAAGATTTCACGATACTGCGCATTGAGGAAAGGCAAGGTAGTGCCGAGCATATCCACCGATTTCTGCGACATATACTTATACGGCTCAATCCTCGGAGTTCCGTCAACATTAAGCACAATTTTATCCTCAGAATCAAGAGTAGGTTTCCGAACAAGGCTTTCAAGGTATGTGGATATACCGTTTTTGAGGATGGCAAATGCTACATCGGTATATTCCATTGCATTGAGTGCCTCCGCAAGATGCAGATAGATGGTAGATGTGCGATAAAGATATACATTGGCATTCTTTACCTTGCTTACATACGTCTTTGTAACATCCGAAGGATTTCGATAGAGAATAGCATAGTCGGGATCACTATTTAGCGAAGTTATGCTTGCACGACCATCGCCTGCCTTGTATCGCTTCACATTGGTAGGATAGCTGGTATTGACAGACTGACCGTTATAGCTTGTGGGGTAGTAATAGTAATCGGCAGAATCGGTCAACTCATAGAACGCCTTCGACGGCTGAATCTGAATATTATCCGCGCGAGGACAATCCGATGACTGGTTTATGGAGTAATAGTCGTAGCCGAATGCCAATGGCACGGTCGTTGTCTTTCCATTCAGCGAACTTACCGCCATCGGGATATAGGAAACTACATCTTTCGGATTTGAATTATTGGCAAAAGAAAAGCTATAGTTATCGGTCATATCATTGAAATCCAGAGAGTAATCTTCTGGGAAAGTAATATCATCCCTCATACGGAAAGAAAAACGTTCTTCCGGCATAACCCCATACCTACACAGATAGTCTGCATATTTCTCGGCTGCCTTCTGATACTGCGCCGTTTCAAGATACATATCGCCGAGAATAACCTGAACAGGCACGAATATCTTCGACATATCGATTGCCTTACTCTCACCCCAGTTGGTTGTGCCGATAGGATGGATGGGCTCGTTGAAATCAGGCACCCTGGTATTCGGATAACGGCTCAGAAGCATTTCTAGTTCTGGAGCAAGCGTCTCTACAATTTGGGATAGGTTCTTCTGGCAGGCAGGATCCGCAGCCTTCGCCTCAATCTGTGAGATTGAGGTCAACGGTTCGGTGTAGAACGGAATGGTGAGGCCATCTGCATTACCGCAATATATTCGCGCCAACTGAAGATAAGCCCACGCACGCCAAGCAGCAACGGCAATATACTCATCAATAGCCACGTTTGTCGAACCAGTCTTCAGCGTAGAGTCACGATGAGCAAGATAGTAGTTACAGTTATTAATGACCTTATAGAACACATACGAGCTATCGTACGCATTATCCAAGCTGGCAGAATAGTTGGCAAGTTCCTTAAGGTTCTTGTCGGTATTAGCCTCATCCACGGTGACGAGCTCACCACGCAACTCTCCAATATAGAAATACTGGTCAGCCACCTGCTGCATAGCCTGAGCTATTCCAAGTGCATAGAACATAGAGTCCGTCTTTGCATTCAACTCAGGATTAGAGACCATACTTTCGTTGTCAGTCTCAAGCATGTCAGAGCAGGAGTTCAGCGTAAAGAGAAGTGCGAAAAGTGGAACTGCGAAGCTGACGAACTTGCGCAGAATGCAGAATGGCACCCTACCCATATTCTTATATTTCAGAATCGAATTTTTCATTTATTATAGATTTATTTTTAATCCAAGTACAAATGCACGGCTCTGCGCAATATTTCCGCAGTCTATGCCCTGATACATCACGCTATTGCCGATACTGAACTCAGGGTCATTACCCGTGTAATGCGTGAGAGTGAATAGATTCTGCGCCTCTGCCCATACGCTGATGCCCTGAAGCCATGACTGCCAGCTCTCAGGCATAGGCAACTGCCAGTTCACACGTACATACTTCATACGCAGGTATGAGCCATCCTCTATCCATCGGTCAGAGAAACGGTTGTTCTGCATCGGGTCTCCGTATGCAAGACGCGGAAGCGATGCCCTCTGTCCCTCATATCGCCAATGGTCAAGTTCTGCCACCTGCTGATTGTAGAATGCGGAACCAGAGTTGAGGATAGTACGCTGATAGTTATATACGTCATTGCCAAGACAGAAGTTAAAGCCAAGGTCAAGAGTGACATCTTTCCATGTCAGAGTAGCGAATATGTTACCGTATATATCAGGATTCGGATTTCCTATCACCGTCTTATCAGCATCATTTATAACACCGTCGCCGTTAAGATCAACGAAACGCACATCTCCAGCCCCGAACCTAACATCCTGTCCTGCTGCATTCTTCATAACGAGATACCCTTGCAGACATGCCGTGCGAGCCTCTGCATCTGAAGCGAAAACGCCATTTGTTTTGTAACCGTAGAAGAGCGCCACAGGATTCCCCGTGGAAACAAGGATATTATCCTCGCCATATACAGAGTTTGTATAGTTGCCGTCAGGAAGCGCTGTCACTTTATTTGCATAATGACCTATTGTTGCCCCAAGTTCAAAAGTCCAGTCGCGTGTTGCAACCGGTTTTCCAGACAAAGCTATCTCAAAGCCCTTGTTTCTCAGTTCTCCACCATTATTCCAATACTTGTTTATACCCGAAATAGGTGAAGAGAAGGTTTTGAGCGTCAGGAGATTCCTTGTCTTGTGGATGTAAAAGTTGAAATCAAGAGACAGTCGGTTATTAAGCATATTGGTTAGGAACCCGACGTTCCACTTCGTCGTCGTTTCCCATTTTATACGCTCATTACCAATAGTCGTCATCTGTCCTCCTATCGCGTCGTAGTTATAGCGCACGGATGAGAAGGAAGTGCATGCAGCATAGTTTGAAATATCATCATTTCCGCTGATGTCATATCCGACATTAAGACGGAGATAATCTATACCCGCATCCTTTGGGAACCAGTCCTCGTTTGTCATCACCCACCCCATCTGAACACTAGGGAACACAGCCCACGACGTGCCAAATGCATTCAATGCACCAGGTGACTCTTTTCCAAAACGGCTGTTTGCCTCTGCAAGAAGCGAAACTGTGGCGAAGTAACGATTGCGGAAACTATAATCTGCACTCGCATACCACTGTATGTTCTTCCAGACATCCTTTGCACCATCCACATCGGAATAGCCGGCCGACGGATCAGCAGTCAGATATGAATTCTTATCCGACTGCGGTGAACTAAATTCTGTAGTTGCATCACTTGCATCGTATGAAAAACTATTATACCGGAAACCGGAAACCACAGCCACATTATGTGCTCCGTACTTGTTGTTCCAGTCTATGTGAGTATTGCTCAGCACGTTAGTCTCCTTTGCAAAGAGCGAGCTTTTCTGATTATATACTATTCCAAGTCCTTCCACCTCAAATGGAGGCACGCCTCCTGAAGGGCGGTTATATCGCTGTGAGTTACGATTGAGGTAATAGCTGAACTGCGAAGTTGCAGAGAGATGACTATTAATAGTATAAGTCGGGGCTATCTGCACGTTGAAATACGTGTTCTCAACCTTGTTCTTGTTGTCACCATTTCCATTTTTTATAATGGCAGTCGGATTTGCAAGAGAATACGCATAAGCGTTGTTATGAAGTTTCTGGCTCAACGGACTGAACAACTGATCATAATCAGACAACAGACTTGTGAATCCACCTACATGCTTGTTATACTGATATGGTGTAATGAGCGGTGACTTGATAAGTGTCAGATTGGTTGGCGATGTCACTGGACTCTTGCTGAAGTCTGAAGGGAAACCGTCATCAAAAAGGAAGTTATTGGTACGTACGAACGACATGTCAAACTTCGTGGTGAGATTCCACAATATACTAATGTCGGTATTGAAGTGTACATTCAGTCTATCGAAACCCGATTCTTTCACAGGGCTCTGAGCATTGGCATACCCAACAAACAGGTTATACATACCAATATCATCACCACCTTGCACGTTGATGTTATAGTTCTGCGTCACAGCCGCGCGATATACCTCATCTTTCCAGTCGGTATCATTGTGATACATTTTATAATAGTAACTATTCGGATCATCATTCAGAAAGTTGAAAATAACATCACGATTCTCCGACTTCCTCAGTTCTGACACAGTACCGAGCATCTCCGTAGCATAGTCACGATACTGCAAAGCATTCATCACCTTCTGAGCACAAGGTATCAATGTGATACCAGCAGACAAGTCAACATCAATGCGTGTCGCCATGCTGTGTCCGCGCTTTGTCTCTATGAGGATTACGCCATTGGCACCACGTGCTCCATAGAGCGCTGTAGCATTCTTCAGCACCGTCACTTTCTCTATATTCTCAGGCGAAAGAGATGCCAAACCATTAAATGCATGTCCACTATGCAAGATAGCACGATTGAGCTGCATATCTGTCTCCACACCATCAATAATTATAAGCGGTTGAGAATTTGCATTTATAGAGCTAAGGCCACGGATGAACATTGCACTACCACCATCAAGCACTCCAGAACGTGTGACAGAACGAAGATGACCAGCAAGATTAGCATGTATTTCCTCATCAAGCACAATGCTACCACCCATCATTTTAGAGGTTGAAGATGCCGTATAGTCAGTGCCATCAACATACATATTCCTAAACTTCTTACTGATCAGCTTTATCTGAATCCTCTGCATTGTATCATTACTTCTGATAGCCACCTGCTGTGCCATATATGAAAGAGAGCTAACATAGAGAGAGGTACAGAAATCGGGAACCGCAATCGTAAACTCACCTTTCGCATTAGTCATAGCCGTATATCGATTGTCACCAAGAGCCTGAACACGGACACCGGCAACAGGAAGATTTGTGGCATCGTCTATTACAATGCCAGCAAGCTGTATAACAGTATTCTTATCGACTTGTAGAGTACGCTTCGGAGCCCTGAATCCTTCCACAGTATCATCGTCAAAGGTATCATCATCCACATCCTGAGCGTAGATATTGGCACAGAAGGGCACGGCTATGGCGCAGAAAAAGAGCCTTAGTCCCTGTCTTCGTATTATGTCTATCGTATTCTTCATTTACTCTTTCTAAATTTTTTCTTTATTCGCAGAAGCTCATCAAGCTAACGCTATTCATCATTCCTTGGTCTCAGAATGATATTCGCAATACGGATTTGCGCATCATACTTAGTCTTGTTGCTCATACTGAATGAGCTCAAAGTACTCATAACCTTGATGTTAGGAGCAGCATCTGTTCCATAGTAGCAAATAGGGAATGTGAAATGACCAAGATATATGGTATCTACCTTAGTAGGATTATTCTCGAAAGCCTTGACCTTTGAAATCTTTGCTATAGTGGTCTGGAGCGTATCACCATCCAAGCGTCCTGTCTGAGGTTCGTTCTTCGCATCAGTATAATGAAGGTCAAAACGCAGAGTATATGGTAAAGGAGAGCCATCAACGATTGCCGGAACTACCACCGCATAGATGTCGTATGTAGTAGAGAGGACATCAGGAAGATAGAAGTCCATCTCAGGAGCATAGTTAGAGCCTTCAGGAAGGGAGGCACGTACATACTCTAGATTAACCTCGTCATCATCAAGTTTACAGAATGATTCCAGGAGATTTCTACGCTCAATATAAAAATTATCATATGTGTATCCACTTGTACTTACAACACGACCAGGCTTACGTGTCTTGATTACTGGGGCGTATGTCTCTAAGGCGCGGAATGGATATTCACTCACTACGCGTGCATGACCATTACTCAACTGCTGCTTAAGCACTGTAGCCTTGTCAAGTTTCTGAAGCTCGGTGAGTTTATTGCCTGAAGTTGAATAGAGAGTATCATTTTCAGCAAAGTCGGCACCAGTCCCGAGTTTTGAGTTATACTTTCTGTTATTCTCTGAAAAGGCAGTATTGAGAACTATCCAGCGTTTTGCAATAGAGTCTGTCCAGTAAGCCTTAGTGTCCTGTATCTCTGCATCAGAAGGAGCTGCGCTCAGAGTAGCGGCATTATTTGCATCAACACCCACATTGGCTGCAAGGATAGTAGCCTTACCCGTGGATGTAGTAGGGCAAGTACCACCCTTCTTGCCTACAAAATCTGTAGAGGAACTACTGAGATTCTGATATTTGATAGGCGTAATATACTTATAATACGACTTTATCTTATCATATGCCTTCTGCCACGCTGCATCTGTTGGTATGATGACGGTATAGAGGCTATCCTCATTATCAAGCTCAGAATTGAGATGCTGACGGTTGGTAACGAATGAGTTTGACTTCACCATAACAGAGTCATCATACACCTGATAGCCGTTCACAATCTCACCCTTAACAGAAGCCTCCTCATCCAGAGTTATCTTCTCATACCTCTTCACGTATGCATTGAAGTATGAATCAGCTATACCATACTGTTTTTTGTCGGTAAAGAAATTCTCGTATGCATTAGGACGGAAAGGCACCATGCCGTTAATAGTATAGAGAAGTCCATTGCTTGACGGGGTATTAAAGGCTTCGTCACCCCTGTTTATTATCTTACCATCGAATGTGAGAGTACCTGTATTCTTTCCAGAGAAACGTATAAGTTTCTTGCTGAGCATATACACCACCGTGTCATTCGGATTCGACTCAAAGTGTGAATAGTTTGCCACATGGTCATACACAAACTGTTCCACCACCTTCTTCTTTGTCGCAGTATTCTGTGCCAATGCCATGATAGAGTCCTTGTTAAACGTTCCATTGACAGGTGCCCACACCGTATAAGTGGTAGGAGCATTCAGTACTGCATCATATCCTACAGCTTGAAGAACCTGTGCAAAGTCGCTCAACTCTCCTTTTGCAGATATATTCTCCCACAGCGTCTTTCCTGCAGATGGATGATCAGATTCCACGGGGTTGTTATAGGATGAGAAGTCGGAGCAGGAAGAGAAGCCCCATACCCCCCAAAGAGGAAGCATGATTGACAATAATGCCATCTGAGGCTTATTTATATATTTCCTGATATTCATTATCAATTGTCAATTATTCATTATTAATTATCAATTAGGCCATTTCAAGAGGCTCAATACCAATCCTCAGTCATTGTTGCATCATTGATGACAGTTGTTGGTACAAGCTCAAGGAAATCGAATGATCCACCGAGTGTGGTCTCCTCAGGAATAAGGTTACGCAGACGCAACCAGTAATCATTGCGCTGATCAAGATGGATAGTTCCAAGAATACGACGCATCATACTTGTTCCGTAACCTTCCTCATATCGGCAACAGTTGCTTATTGTCTGTATAAGCTGATTCGCAGATGTAGCACGTTCTTTTATCTCGTTGTAGGTACCACGAGAGAAACTTGCAGGAGCACGCATATAATTATGGTTGCGCATTACGAGGTCGGAAGCCACACCATAGTCAGAGAACTCGCTTGAGAACATATAGCCAGTAGCATCACGATCTGCATCAAGCGATGAGTTCGGATAACGGGCATCGAAAGGAACTCCAAGCGGTTGCATCGAAGCAGCATTCTTCGACGTTCCTATGAAATACTGCATAAGTCCTGAGTTTGCCATAGGAGGATAGATGACACGAAGCTCATAATCGCCCGTAGGAACACTCGGAAGCTTTACAGCGAAGTCGTATGCTCCCCAGAATGAAAGTTGGTCAGCCTCCCATGCACGCCAAGCTCCCTGTGTGTACCAAGAAATGCCAGATGAAGTGCCTGTAAAGCTATACAGATTATCGAAATAATCCACAGGGAAACGAGTCATAGTACCAGCCGAACCATTCAGGTTCTTACTTGCTATCTCCGTCTCTGTAGCAAAGCGGATATCATTATTGGCAAGTTCATACAACATAGAGCCTGTATCTATGCGTAAACGCTCGTTTAGTACCTTCTGAGGCACGTCCGCACTATAAACAAGCATACCGTTTATGCCATGCACATAACCATTGAGTGCCTTTATGTTACTACGACTATCGGTATATACCATTATGCCAGGGATAAGCACCTGATGCGTAGAAGCTTTACCCATAGTACCAACCTCGTCGGTCAATGTGTTATGCTGACGGAATCGGTTTATGAAGATACCTGTCCTTGAACCTGTTGATATCTCTCCGTTCTCCTTCTGATACAAAGGCTGCCATATCTTCATCAAGGTGTGAGGAAGCAAAGTCTCATAATAGTCAAACGGCTCACCACCAAATGCGTAGTTCCAGTTCACGTTAGAGGCATTATATCCGAAGAGCAGCTTTGAAGTTGCCATACCAGCCTTGAGAATATGATAGCGAACAAACATATTCACCACGTTGTAGGTATAGGTGTAGTCATCGCCCGTACTAACCTTCTCACCATCAGGCAACGGATACCAGTTCTCGGCATCCTTATACCATTCAACACACTTTGCCTTCAAATCAGCAAATGTGCGAATACCATTAGCTGCCATTATTGTAGAATCCTCAGCAAAAACCGTGTATCTAACGTTACACTCCGCAGGTACATAGAACTCGGTAGAAGACCAACTTGAGCCTGGACGCCCATGATTATTATCAATAGCGTCATTGAACTCCTTCTTTGTCTTTGAAAGCAACGGGAGCATACCAGTCTTCTCAAGAGCCTCATAGAATACTTTATATTGTGTGAGGTTCTTCATCATCTCATTGATTGTCTGGGTATTGCGAGGAATCACCTTGTTGATATAGTGGAGATATCCATTTGCAAGCTCAATATCATGGCGGTCATTATCCCTGTCTACTATGGCAGAGCCACCAAGACGCACGGATCCGTCGTCGCAGATTTCAGAACTGAATGTCTGACCGAGATACGTAAACACCTCATTAGCACCTGCACTTGATGTCTCCGACAAGTCGGCATAGAGATATGTCATCGTTGAGATATGGTACTTGGCAATCTCCTTGCACTGCTGATCCGTAAGACCTTCAACGGAGTTATCCGTCATGCCATTATGCACCAGATTACCATTATCATCCGTTGACTTAGGGTCATTCCATAAACTATCCACATATGCAATTACGCCCTCGTTGCTCGGTGCATAACAAGTGTATTGACCATACGTGCGCATCTCAGCCCATAGGTTGGCCCTCTCAAGAATCTGCCTAAAGAGTGAGAGATTATCATCCTCTTCAACAAATTCCTGAATCGTCTGCCCCGTAAATGTATATAGGTCTGATTCATCTGGCTCTTTGTTGCAAGAAGAAAAGCCCCATAGCCCCCCAAGAGGAAGCATTATAGATAGCAATGCTGTCAGAGTTCTATTTATATATTTACAAATATTCATGTTTACAAATTCTATTATCAATTAGCATTTGTGCGATAAATTCCATCTACTCATCTCCATTTATTTATGGGAAATCAGAGATTGAGTATCTCCGAGTATGCGTCAGAAACCGGGGGAGGGGTGTTTTTAATAATTCCTCTCTGCCGTTGCCCTATCCTTATATGCAGGATTCTGTCTCAACAGAGCATTTACTTCCACTTCCGACTTCAGTACTGGCAAATACAGATAAGGTTCTGTCTTGATATTTGCCACCAGAGCAGAGCCGTTTCTGTTAGTATATTTACGAGCCATTAGACTAAGGAAACCTTCATGATTCTTAGCCTGATTGTCACCAAGGTCAACCAAAAGAGTGGTATAATTAACACCGTTCATGTGACGATAGTTATAACGAAGCATATCATACCAGCGTTTACCCTCAAAGCAGAGTTCACGAGCACGTTCGTTCATAACCTCAAGTTCAAGATCTTCACATGTCTTGTCCAGCGAAGAAACATAATTGGCAACTGCTCTCGCGAAGTCAGCCGTTTCTGCATCCTGAACATTGAGTTTATATTCAAGAGAGTCATACAAGGATATTCCATCCTTCTGTGCACGTGTATTCACAATCTGCACCTGACGCATACCTGTAACGAGACTGTTGCTTATCTCTTGCACCTTAGAATATACACTCTTAGCAATTGACACGGAGTCATGAAGTGAACCAGCATTCGCAATCTGAGATACAACAGACTTTACTTCCTCGTGCATCAGATTTGCAATCTGAATCATAGCCTCAGCCTTCATCAGCATCACGTCTGTAACACGATACACAATCCAATTTGTCCTATAGCCAGAATATGAACGATTTGACGGTGCATCAGCGATGACATCCCCAATTATGTTCTGACCAACATACTTACGAATCATCACCTCATCCTCTACTCCAGTATTGAAGTTATAGACACTCTCAAAACCTCGGACATCAGTTATCGCATCACTAGTATGCAATTGATTAAACACATTAACATTCAAGCCTATATTCGTATTTTTCTTTATGGATGAATAATACGAATTGGTATAGAACCAAGGCTTTGCATTGGATGTAGATCTGCTTTTGTAATAGGCATTACAAAGACCTGTATTATCGTTAAACTGAAGTTCAAGCAGCGACTCACTATCATTTCCAGAAACGAATGAACGGAAATAATTTCTGAAGAGATTTAGATTATATCCGTCATCATCAAACTGACTGCTATTGCTGGAACGCTTAACAGCAATGCCACGCGCATCCCGAATCATATCACATAGCTCCACGCAACGCTTGTAGTCAGAAATAGAATGATTTACAGATGCTCTCCACAGATAGCAATCAGCCAAAAGTGCATAGATACTATTACGTGTAAAGCAACCATATTTCTGCACATTATCCGTCACATTAGCTGTTGAAAGTGCATCATTCTTAACTTCCTCAAGGTCTGAGATTATCTGATCAAGCACCACTCCGGCTGCAGTCTGTCCAACGCTGAGTTGCTGAGAACTCTCCTTGTATGGCTCAAGGACCAACGGCACATCACGGAATGCCCTAATAAGATAGAAATAGCACAACCCACGTAACGCCTTCATCTGAGCTACCACATTCTTATGGTCACCCTCAAGGTAGTTAGGATCAATATCCATCACCTCTGCCGATTTTGAGATAATAAGGTTACAGGTATTGATTACGGAATACATTGACGCCCAGCTATTATGGCGGTTATCAGTCTGAAGATTGTTTGAATCAAACTGATTCAACTCATTTATACTTAACGATGTATTCACATTAAGTTCATCTGAACGACATTGCCATATAATCAATTTTCTCTGCACGTCCTCAGAAGCCATTGAAGTATAGGCTCCGTTCACCATTGACTGCACCTGTGTCTTTGTTTTCCAGAAATCCTCCTCCACAGTCTTGTCATCAGGAAGGATAACAGTATCCACGCAGGAGGTAAAAGAGGAAAAGCCCAACAAAAAGAAAAGGTCCCAAGCCACCCATCTACCAAAGGGTGAACTTTTCAAGTAGCTTTTTCTGCTAAAAGTGTTCGCTATGTGTCGCAATATGTTGTGCAATATACTCATTATCAATTATTCTTTATCAATTATTCACTATTAATCAGCCTTTGGAGTTAGAACCCTATAGCTAAAGATGCGGTAAACGACTTTGAACGCGCAGTCTTATTATCAATTGCAATACCCCAACCGCCAACTGATATCTCAGGATCAACACCAGAATACTTGGTAAAACAGAATAGATTATTCATAGTCACGTAGAAATGCAACTGATTCAACCCATACTTCTTCAAGGTTTTCTTAGGGAAGTTATAATCCACCTGAAGATTCTGGAAACGGAGGAATGAACCATCCTCAACAAAGCGGCTAGAACCCTGATAGTTGTATGACGAGTTATCATCATAAACATACATAGCACGTGGAATCATTGTCACATCACCATCCTTACGCCAACGCCAATTCACCGTAGCACACTGGTTGTATGCACCAGCCATGGATTCAAGGTCACGACGTGCAGCATTCACTATTTTATTACCCCAACGATATGTAAAGCGAGCCTTCATACTCCAACAACCATATTGCAACGTCACGTTGAAACCGCCTTGCAGTTTCGGCATGGAGTTTCCCAAATACACTATGTCAAGGGCATTTATCTGTCCATCGTGGTTGATATCCTCATATATAGCATCACCACCTTGGAAAGTGTATGTCGTAGAGCCTGGGATATAGTTATATACAATACGCTTTGGCTGGCCATTGTTATCCATAACCACCTTACCATCTGTACCCGTGACAACTGGCATTGTCTTACCGTCGGCAAGCATTGAGTTTATCCAGTTCTCGTAGTCAGTTGTTGTCCACGCTGGATTGCTTTGCATCTGCTCCGTATTGTAGTTCTTGAGATAATCGAACGAATACTGATATACGCCCTTATTGCGAAAGCCATAGATTGAGCCAAGAGCATTACCTGTCTGAACTCGGTTGAGATATTCACCGCGTTTCGTGGCGCTCCAGTCAGAATTGATTGCATTGAGCACACGGTCATCCATCTCCGTTATCTCATTATAGTTCTGAGCGATATTGAAGCCTGCACTCATGGAGAACTCACCAATCTTCAGGAATTTCTTACCTGAAATATTCAGTTCCCAACCATCATTCTTCATACATCCTACATTCTGATATGCAAGGTCCGCATAACCTGTAGTCGTAGGGATGACAACTTTCTTCTGCAACAGATCCTGTGTGTATTTATGATAGAAATCGAAATCAACTTCAATAATATCATCAAGAAAACCGAGATTAAAACCGAAGTTGTATGATGTGGTCTTCTCCCAACGAAGATCATCGAGTTTCAAGCCATCCATACGTGAGGCTGACCCGTAGGCGCCCGTGGTGGTAGTGTAGGTGTTGTAGAACAGGTAATCAGCATCGGGTGACTTGCCGTTGATGCCCCATGAGGCTCGCAGTCCCACCATTGAGACGTGCCTGCGCAACGGCTCGAAAAACGGCTCATCGGATATGTTGTAGCGCAGAGACACACCTGGAAAGTATGCCCATTTCTGTCTGGGACCGAACTTGGAATCGCCGTCGGCACGGAGGGAGAAACCGAGGTTGTAGCGCTGCCTATAGGAGAAGTGGGCGTTGTAGAGGAGGTTCTGTGAGGCGGCACGTGTGTTGCCGTCCGACAGTCCGTTGTAGAGCTTGCCCCTGATGGTGGTGTAGAGCAACGCCCCCTCAGATGCGACCGACGTGATGCCATTGGGCATGTTGTGCTTTGCAACATACTGCGAACTGCCGCGCTCCGTGCTCATCTCGTAACGGGCAAGCATGGTCATGGTGATATCCTCATTCTTAAAATATGGATTGAAGACAAACTCACCGCGCGCGCCTATCTTCAGGCGATTGGACTCTGTCTTCTCTGAGTAGTTGTACTGGAGCGGCGAGTTTGTCCATGTAGACGGTGCTATCTCTGCCGACACATAGGCTGGCACCGAGCGTGCGTAGATGTCGAAATCCACGTGTCCGTTGAACGTGAGACGCGTCTGTCCAGCAGCCGTACCGAGCAACTCGTACTTTATGTTGAAGTCGGGCGTGATGCGGTAGGTCTCATCCCTTTTCCATGACTGGTGGGCATTTGCCATGGGGTTGCCTATCTCAGAGATGGAACGCAGCTCGTATGAAGTGTAGTTGCCTGTATATGGGGTGAGATCATTGAGTGTTCCGACAGGATTCATCGTATAGAACTGATCTGTATCATTTCCATATGCATCTTGTTTATACACGCTCATATTAGGCGCTATTTTCTGTGCCTGAGCAACTATATCATAGTAGTTCATAAGGTTATCCGTGTATGTCAATGCAAAGTTGGTTGAGAAACGAATACGGTCAGACACGTTATAGTCGAGAACAAGGCGTGTTGACAGACGGTCGAGGTGCTGCTTGATGATATAGTTCTCCTGATTGTCATAACCGCCAGAGATACGGAAGGTAGCTTTCTGTCCTCCTCCCGTGATGTTAAGGTTGTATGAATGCTGCGGCCCGAACTTCGTGACCTCCTTCACCCAATCGGTGTTATTGTTCCAATTCTCGAAATCAGCCCATGATTTGTCGTAGTTTATCTCGCGGATGTTGGAGGTGGCGGTATTCGACTGGTTCGGGTTGTAGTATTCCTCCTTGATGAGCATGGTGTAGTCGTCACCGTTGAGAAGGGTGTAGCCCTTCGGCTGCCATGTGCCGGTGAACTTATACGAGAAATTCACACGGGGCATTCCGCGACTGCCACGCTTCGTGGTTATCTCGATCACGCCGTTTGCACCCTTTGCACCCCATACGGCTGTGGCAGCGGCATCCTTCAACACGTCTATCTTCGCTATGTCCTCCACGTTAACGGAAAGGAGTGATGAATACTCTTCCTCTGAGGCATTCTGAAAATCGAAGCTTTTGTCCGGGTTGTCAAATATCATACCATCAACAACGATAAGTGGTTCCGCATTGCCATTGATAGTGGTGACACCACGCAAACGCATCGTCGTTCCTGCGCCGAGGTTGCCTGAGTTAGCCACGATGTCAAGTCCGGCAATCTCGCCCTGCAATGCCTCATCGGCAGAGGTGAACGCCATTCCCTCCACCTCCGAGAGATTGAAGGTCGACTGTGCAACAGTCATCTCTTTCTTGGCAATGTTAAGGCCACCCGATGTAGTACGCGAACCCTTCACTACAATCTCTTTTAGGTTGGTGTTCTCAGAGTCAAGTTTCACCTCAAACGTGGTCTTATCACCAATCGTCACACTATATTTCTTGCAACCAACATAAGTGATTTCCAACTTGTTCTTCGTATTCTTTACCTCCATGGAGAAGTTACCCATCATATCAGTCTGCGATGCAGAGACGATACGGTTGTTCGCATCCTTCTCCACCACATTAGCCATCATGATAGGTCCCATATCATCACTCACCGTACCCGAGATAACGCGAGTCTGGGAGTAAGCAAAAGTAGAAAGGAGCATAAACAAAAGAAAAACAACCCCTTTCTGCCCTATGGGCATCTTTCCCCATAAGGGGCAAGAAGGCTGGCGCAGAACGAGCCTTTCGCTTATATGTCTAAATATGTTGTGCATATTTGTCATTTTTCAATTTTCAGTTTTCAATTAGCTCATCCCTTGATTTTTCTTTTATTTTGCGATAAAAGGTATCAACTCCCCTCCATCTATGGGAGGGGCTAAGGGAGCGGGTCTTTTAATAACTCAACGGCTCACTAATCTGATGCACCACCGCGAAGGATGATACGCTGATACTCTTTGCGGATGCAGCACGGGCATCAAACTCATAGTCGCGGGTCATTTTGTTCACCAGTTTATCAGTTGAGTTCGCATTGATCCTGACGCTGTGACCTGTCGCATCGGTTACGGTGAGGATGCCGTCGGTACTCTCCGTGGTGATCTTGGCCGGAATACCGAGTTCAGAGGAATACATTGACTGATAGGTGGTTCTTGGCACCTTGTTATCTGCAAACACGGAGTTATTCTGGAAATGATATCTCACGAAGGCACGTAATGCGTTCAGTTTTTTCTGCACCTCAGCCTTTGCCTGTCTTATCTCAGCCTCGCTATAGTCGCCCTCACTACCCTGATACTTCTCGTATATGGCCTTGATGTCGGATATGCGCGGAAGTCCGTTTTGGGTGTAGGCTATCTGCATAGCCGCATTGTCGGGCGCAAAGAAGGTGTAGTTATAGCCGTTGAAGAAGTTTACGTTCTGGTCGAGTGCACATCCGCCTTTGGCAGAGAATACGTAATACCGCTCCTGTGGCGATGTTCCGACGACAGCAGTCTCGGCTATGCCTGCCCAGCTCATAAGCATGGACTCATCGAAGATTGATACCATGTCGAGGAACTCAGAGAAACGGTCCTTATACTTATGCAGCAGCGCATACACGCTCGTTATCGACGGCTGGATAACATTATCAAGGGCTAAGGTGTAACCGTTTCCTTTCGTTGGATACCAACCACGCACTATGTTTGCCGGTTCTGCTCCATTATCCAACTGTGCACCGCCGCTTACCTTGCCTGTAAACGATGCCACATTGCCATTGACGGTCTTATGGAAATTGTCAAGACGGATTGCTCCTCCATGCTTCGTGAGATAGTAGTGGTTCTCGCCGAAACGATCCACATTTGCAGAATCAAGGATAAGCGTATGATACTGCAATACGTCATAGACCTGCGACTTATAGTCCTTTGAACTTGCTGTGATATCCTCCACCGTGTTGCGTATGGAAGAGGAAACCCTACCCAATGCCTTGTCGTAGTCGTGAACCTTCACACCAATCTTCTCCACAAGCTCGCCTCGCTTGTTTGTCTCCCAATGTGAGTAGAACTCAAGGGCACGGGGATTTGCAGAGCCGAGTGATACAGGGTCGATATAGCATCCAGAAAACGCATTGTTGCTTGGCAGGAAGAAAGCGAACTTCGACTTCATGGCAAGGAGATAGTAGTAAAGGTCGGCTCCCCATGTGGAAGCGGAAGTGCCGTTTGTCTTGTCCTGCGCGAAGGAGTTCATTATGCTGTATTCTGGGAAGATAACCGCAGGACCGAGTACTGACTGATACTCGTCGGGTACTATCATACGGTTCAACTTATAAACCACACCATTGCTTGCCACGCAGACATCGTACTTCTCGCCCTCAGGGGTTTGCTTACGTGCAAGGTCAGCAGTGGTTAGTCCCATGAACTCGCCCGATGCATTCTGCTGAATCTTACTGAACTTGCTCGGTACGCTCTCTATGAATGAACTCTGCATCAGGTTGTTCACAAAGGTGGTCAGGATGCCTTTTCCCTTCACATACATGGTGTCAAGATGCTCCGGAAGATTCTCTGGAGTGTTCGGAAGTCCCTTCCTACCGTAATTCTCAACAAAGAAGGCCCCATCGCCTCCTGCACAGAAATATTTCTGCAACACCTCATCCGTTGGCACAAGGATAGCCCCCATATCAGCCAAAGAGACAGAGGAAGAGGTGTATTGATTCCATCCTGGATCCCACAGCAATTGTTTGCTTGTAGTGGAAGAACCATTTGGATCAAGAGTTGTACCACCAGCGCCGTGCGATTTCTTCGAGAAATAACGAACCTCGAAGATAGAATCGAGCACCGCACGTCCATTCTGCAATGCCCATGAATTATATGAGTTGGTTGCGTTGGCATTATAGTAAGGAGCACAATGATAATCAAGCATACGCGAGAACAGTTTCGTGTTCTTCTCGCTACGTAGCACCTGCCCCACATTACCCGGAGGCACGATAACCTTATCCACCTGATGTATATAGCCATTCAGACAGGTTACGTCGCTCTTTATGATCTTATTGCCAAAAACATACGCATTCTGGGAATCATCAACGCTGGCACCAACGTTCTCGCCACGCAGAATGCCGAAATCACAATCGGCCCCCGTCACCGTGATATCATTGTTAAGCATCTGCTCTCGGGTGAAATGTACAATCATCGGAACAGTACCGTCATAGATCACGTTAATGCCTTTCTTGTAGTAGTTCTTCCAATAGGAATTACCCTGAGGCATGACAGCCCCGGAGTAGAGGGTGTATATTGTATCGGTAATACTCAGGTTTGAAGCATGTTTCAAGGCAATGCCACGGCTGACGTTGTTTGCATCGGCGGAAACATTCGAAAGCATACCTGTGAGCATCGCATTGTCGAGCATGGAAGTATATAGAAGCTGTTTCTTCATGCCTCCGGTCAACTCTGCATACGAGTGAACGCCAAAGGCATTGTCTGACTGGAAGAAAGCCTCGAAAGCTGCATCATTTGCGGGAAATATCGTCTTACTACCTGTACGGCCAAGAACCTCGTCATATCCAAGATCCTTAACCAACTGCAGATAGTTATTAAATGTTCCTTCAAGATGCCTCCCCGACTTCAGTTCCTCATATATCGTGGAACCGAGCCACTCAGGCTTCTCGTCAGCAGGTACAAGCTCATCCCTCTGACAGGAATACATCATAACCAAGCATGAAAGAGACGCACATAAGATGAACTTTCTCATAATTGCTTTATTGGTATTATTCGTTAATATTTTCCGTGTTAGTGTGAGTTATTAGGAATTCGACTGTAAGGGACTAAAATATAGGTTTTATTGCCCTCTTGTTTCAATTTGCAAAAATAGAAAAAAAAAATGACAAAAACGCATAAATCACGAAAAAAATGCGAAAAAAAGCGAATAAAAATCCCCCACTCCACTTAGGAATGGGGGATTCATACTTGTTTTGTCTAAAGTCTAAGGGCTAAAGTCCAAAGTCTAAAGCCTGAGTACTAAGAACTTGCGCCTTTTGTCTTTTGACTTTTGTCCTACTTGATCTGAACACCAACTGCGTTGAATGTACCCTTATCTGTCTTGATAACGAGCTTACCATTCTCGATAGCCTTGATGACCTTAGAAGCCTTAGCAACAGAAGCAACCTCGTTGATGCCAGTTGTTCCAGCAGCAGGAACGTCATTAATTACAGATACCTTCACGTTGTCAAGCCAGCAGCAACGCTCACCATTTGTATAGTTTGAAGAGAAGATGATCTTCTTGAGTACATTGTCGCCATCTGACATTTGAACAGCCTCATTCACAGTCTTTGCCCCCTTATAAGTAGTTGCAACAGAGATGTTCTTGTCTGTGTAGTTCAGATAAATCTCGAAATGAGTTCTATTGTTCTCCGTGCAGATATTACCCTGCACATTTCCGTTGTTCTTGCCACCAATGCAGCTGAACTTAGACTCGTCGATATTAAGAGTATTTTTTTCAGATGCTATATCCCAATTACGACTATAGTAACCTATTGTGTCACCATTAGCATTCAGCAAACCAAAGTCCATTACATATTTTGGGAACTTCTTGCCATTACCAAGGTAGCCGTAATAAATATCAAACGATAAGATAACAACGTCATTATTCTTTGGAGTATAGTCGATGTCAACCTTAGCATCACCCTTACCGAAGAAGAGAGCTTCCTTTTGTGTTTCTACATTGTTAAAGCCCAAACCGAATGCATACTGTTGCCAATCCGTCTGCATATCCTTAGAGAATGTGCCGAGAATGTCAATCTTACCCTTTGTACCCTCGATAGAGTATGTAGGATCCTCACCTTCCTCTGCTGGAGGAGTTTCTGTATAAGTCTTTGAGAAGTCGATGTCAACAAGGTACTCCATCTTCACAGAAGCGATGAAATCATCAATACCCTTTGCGAGTTCAGCCTTAGCATCAACAAGAGCCTGTGAACCCTCTGCTGTGTATTGTGCAGCCTTCTGGGTTGCATACAAATCCTTTGCCTTCTTGATTATAGCGCTGAAAGTAGCCTTGTCACCACTTGTGTACATTGCAACAGCGAGTGTCTGCTCTGCAGCTGCAATAGCATCAGGCATATCAATAAGAGGTGTATTTAAAGCATTGAATACATTGATAAACTCATTCTTGAGATAGCGGACACCTGCATTCATAATAACATCGCCAAGAGCCTCGTATGAATATAGAGAATCCTTAGTGATATATTCATTTTCAACATAGAATATTGTATTCTCTGCTTTATAGGTAGCTTTGCCCTCATCCATGAGATTAAGAAGAGCTTTCTGGTCGAACTTCTTCCAAACCTCCACACGCTTCTTCGCCTCGTCTATACCCTTTTGAAGATTGTCCTTACCCCAAGGTTTCTCTGTCTGGGTTGCAGCAACAAGTTCCTCTGCCTCCTTGATAAGATTCTCTGTAGCAGCAATCTGTACTTCTACATTTGAGAGATACGTCTTCTGCTCAGGTGTAAGTTCACCTTTCACGAGTACCTTATAAAGCACAGGATTTGAGAAATTCACATCAAAACCATTAATTACATCAAGAGACTGGTTACATCGTATTCCAACATTAACCTTTGAATCCTCAGCAATAGTATATTTGTTGATGTATGCCTTATAAACCGTTGTTGGAAGCATACCACAATCAAGGGTATCGGCAGCAGTTGCAGCTCCGTCAATACTGAGGAAAATCTGCGTTGCAGCACACTCATAACCACTATTACGTGCCCAGCGGTTCTTGTTCTTGGTCATCATACCGCCACGGCCTTCAACGCTATAGAAGTATGTTCCCTTATCAAGGGTACATGGCAATGTCGCGATGTTATCCCATGTGCCAGAAGCTGCACGCATCCATTGAATCTGCATTGGAACATTTTCTTCACTCAGAGGAACGCCATCAACTTTATCCTGCTTGTGTCCCCAACGGTCAGTTGTCCAAGTCCAACCACTTGCACCATTATAGCTCTGGATTAGTTTGTCAAAATGGCCAGTCCATTTCATCCAGTTGGGAGAATCATTACCAGCTCCACCACCATTCACAGTATTGAATACATTGGAAAGGTTGGCTTCTGCAAAGGTATTAAAGTCTTCATTGAGATTGCTGAGGAACGTTTCTATGTCGCCATTATTCTTAATTGCATCTTCAAGAGCTGCAACATCAGCGACAACATCCGCATAGTACTCATAATCGTTTGTCCATTCAAAACCATCAAGAATATACTTAATCCATGCAAGACGTGCCTGAGCGACACGCTCATCAACTACGCTTTCTACCTTATGGCACTCAATATTCTTGATCTCAATGCCAGCAGTAAGACCACGAAGGTCAATGACAATCTTACCGTCAGATTTCGCTTTTACAGGGAAGGCAAACTCTGTAAAATCTTCGTTTGTGAAGCTGTAACAATTCTCTTCTGCCGAACCATTCTCTCCGTATGAAAGTACTTTATTATCTTCGCCACCAGCCGTAGAAAGAGTGCCATCAGTATTGAAGTACGCAAAGATATAGTTATCGCCCGCAGCAAAGAGGTCAACATCTGTATAGCCAGGCTCTGCCCCCCTGACCTTCATGGTAACAACGTACGTTCCACCTTCACTAATATTAACAACTTGGTACATACCGTTTGTTAAGGCATTCATACCTGCATTTACAGATACGCCACCATCCTCAAGTACCGTAAAGACATCAGAAAGACCTGCGACTGTAGCATCTGTTGCCGTCCAGCCATCCAATGCGCCTTTCAATTCTCCATTAGTTACAAGGTTAGCTGCAGTCACTTTATATTTAGCAGCACGTGTGTAGATCATGTCATCCACGCCGTAAGCGTTAGCACCGATAGCCATCGATGACAACAACGCCAATGAGAGTAAATTCTTAATCATAAGCCTAAGTCAGTTAATTATGTTAAAGTTATTAAGTTATTTATGTTAAAAATCTATCATGATATTGTATAGATTACATCTGGTGGCAAAAGTAGTAAAAATAAATTAAATCACAAAGAAAAATTATCCATTTTTTTGTAAAATGGTACATTTTTTACGAATTTACGATTTGCGAATTACAAATTGCCATGCTAATCATCACTTATTTTATCGCAAATTCGATAACTTAATCCCAAAACAAGGTTCTTTGACAATTCGTCTCACCTTCGTTCTCCCTTCGCTATTCCTTCGCTCTGGGTCCGCTCGCTGGGACTATAGGATGAACGGACCTACAACGGACTTACAACGGACCTATAACGGACCTACTTGGGGGATACAAATTAACTGCCTTTTAGTTCCCATCCGGCTTCTTGCCATCATATACTGGTGACAATGGCCAATAGAACATTTGCCAATCATCTGGCTGGCTTGGAGAGAAATCCTTCCAGTCGGAAGAAAGATATTGTACCAATGGGGAATTCAGCCTTTTCAAGCCCATCACAACGAGTTTTGAAACCTCGTATGCGCCAAAGGGATTGAAATGAGTGTTGTCCGAGAACTTCTTCTGCTGCCAAGGGAAAGTTCCCATAGGATAATGCACGAGCAAATGCTTTGAGCCTTCAACGCCCATAGTCTCAAAGAGAGTCTTCGTCTCTGCATTCAAGTCTATGAGAGGCACGTTCTCACGCTCTGCAACAGACTTCATAGCAGCCGGAAAATCTCCATGAGTATTCTTTATCTTGCCCTCTGCATCAAAGAACCTGCGTTGTGTCGGTGTGCAGAAAATGATATTTCCTTTCTTTGCTCGAACCATATCCACGAACTTCTTTAATGCCACAGAATAGTGATACCAAGCACCTGTACCCGGTCCTTTTTCCTTCTCGTCATTATGTCCGAACTCACAGATTACATAGTCACCTTCCCTTATCACCGACAGAATCTTCTCCAACCTGTTCTGAGCCATGAAAGAAGTGGCAGTAAGACCGCTTTCTGCATAATTAGCGATGCTAATGTTTAGCGTTGAGGGTTTAGTGTTTTGTGACTGTTCCACAAACCATCTCGTAAACATCTGTCCCCAAGAAGCCCAAGGCTCCGTTCCCTGATCCACAACCGTGGAGTTTCCACACAGGAATACGGTTGTAGCCGTTGTATCAGGCTCAATCCTTACACTTTGCACACAAGGCGAGGCTCCGTTAAACTCAAGAGTGAGTTTTTCATCCCATGTAAGAGAACCTACCTCCCCTGGTTTTATTTTCACGACAGAAGGCTGTGTAGGCTTGCCGTCAATGCCTTTGTAAGAAGGTATATCAACACTCCTTTTATTTACTATGAACGAGAAATCCTGAAACTGCCCTTTCTTTGTCACGCATTTCTCTATCATCATCCTGCGCGACTCGGCACGTACGGTTGTCTCCCCCTCATGTTTCTTGCTGCCAAGACGAACGGTTACGCGATAGTTACCGTCAGGTACTTTTACTGAGAAATAGAACGGGGAAGTGCCCTTAGTCGTAGGAGCCTCAACCACATCATATCCGTAACCTACATTCTCCGAATACACAGGTTGCTGTTTGATAAGGTCATACGACATAGTTTGTGCCGTTGAAACAACGGCACATGAGAGAAAAAAGGAAAGTATTGAAAATTTTCTCATTCTTATTTCTAGGAGTTCAAGAAATACAAGACAACAGACAATTCTTACAAAAAGGCAAAAAGCCTTTGAGCATTCCGGCTGACACATACTCCGATGTTATCAACATCGGACTTCCCTCTCTACGGGAGAGGGCGGGGGGAGAGGCCTTTCTTTATCTTGAAACCGTCTGGACATTCACATTGTCTATAAGGTTACTATCTCCTTCTGATGCAAACTCAAGATAAAATGAACGAATCTCTCTGGTATCGTCAGCATCAAGCAGATAGTCGTCCTTCGGCTTATTCGACAATATAACCTGGAAGGTATTCACCTTTTCAAAGGAGAAAGAACATAAATCCGGATTCTTCACATCCCAGTTCTCCCACGTCTTATCAGGACTTATATATTTCAGTTCCAGCTCCTTACTCTCTATCTTCTGGCACATCTTTTCTGAGAAATACTTATGTAAATCCACGTGCTCAGGATCCTTGTAAAGCTGTAACATAAGCTCGCTGAACTTCTTTTCCCTACTGCCACTAATGCGCATATTATTCTTGACTGCATCAAGGGAAGCAATCAGTCTCTCAACAATAGGAGCCTGCTCTTCTCTTGACTTAAGTCCCTGCAATTCAGGATAGATATCCCCGATATAGTCAAGATTTCTGATAAAAGCCGCAACAGAGTCAAGCTGAGCACAATAGACCTCTGGATGCTTATGACACAGAGAAGTGAACGTTGCACTCGCCTCATTACGGAACGCATAGAAAATCTGTCTCAAAGTCCTGTTCTTTCCACCCATTTCGCAGAAGAGAAGATACTCCATAGAAGCTGAATAGAAACAACGATAACTGACAGGAAGCATTTTGTCGAGAGTCTCAACGCTCAGCTCGTCACCACTCTTCGGAACAAGAGGTATAAGTGCAATAAAAGTCTCTATCCTTGCATCCTTCTTCATGCAGATCGTTGAGAAGAACTTACTTAGGATAACAGCATTCTCCTTTGCGTTGTCGCCTAGTTTCGGAAATTCCACGTCATTTCCAAACTTGCTATGGAAGACCTCATGCCGCATCGTGTCAGGAGGAGCGAGCTCAGTATATCCCCCACCCTCAACACCTTGTAAAGCATTGAGATTGAGAGCAAATGCATTAAAAGAGCATAAGACAACGATAACAGATAAGTATAATTTTCTTAACATATTTTCTATGGATATTAAGGCCGAAAGCCCAAAGGCGAAGTCTTTTTGTCGTTTGACATTCGTCTTTTTCCTTGTGCTTGCAAAAATAAACAATTTAACTGAGAAATCCAAATTTTTGCTAATATATTTTTCACAAACATCAATAGGCGCGACAATAGGAAGCGCTTACGCAACAACAATATTCCTCACATTTTCAACCACTTACACACAACAATACATTTTCGTGCCATTCCTTGTGTTTTCTAAGAGCAAGTTACGGTTTCCCGAAAAATCCAAAGAATATCAAGCCAAAACTTTTCCCCGTTTTCCTTGGTCGTATTAGTTTTTTTGTTTATTTTTGCCCACGAAAAGAGAAAAATAGAGGGAGGATATTATGATCATATCCATATATCAGTTCCTAAAAAATAAATTACAAGAAAGAAATGAAAACTTTAAAGTTATTTATAATTGTTTGTTTTTCAATACTATGTTCTCTTACTTCCTGTTCACAGGAGAAATCGAATGCCAGTATTGAAATAGAATGTTTTGATTCTATACCATCAGATATTGACGGCGGATGCTGTACATTTTATGAACATCCAAGTAAGATGCAGGACAATAACTACATAATGGTGAATGATTTAGCGTCTAAAGCATACATGATGATTAATCATCATTTTGAAGAATTCACCCTCGTGTCCTATGAAAATGATGAATATTATTATAGTAACCAGAAATTCAAATTGAAAGTGAAAGTCGACTCTACACAAACCGAAAGTAGTGAATCATATAAAATGAAAGGTCTTCTTGTTTTAGAAGACCAAAACAAGAACAAACGAGAAATCAACATTTGCGGGGATTGTGGCTGGTAAGTAATGATTATCAATCGCACACTTAATGTCATGTTAGTGTTGGTAGATTTCTTTACTACCACACTTAAAAAATAATCCCTCGAAGACAAAGAGACGTATTATTGTTTAATCGTAGAAAATATTAATGGTAAAAATATGAAAAATATCCCGCAAAGAAGCCGCTCAATGTGCAGCACAAGGCAATTTTGTCATAGCTGGGTGGTATAATAACTCCAGTACAGGAAATGGCCATGTCGTTGTAGGTCATCCTAATAGCGAAGGAAATGGCAGATTACATGTCATGGATTGTGGTCCTACAGGAGTCGGCAAAAATGAAGACCAAGGCTGGAGATATAGTTTTGGTGAAACGAAAAGAAATGATGTAGAATACTTTGTTTATAAATAAATTAAAAAATTCTATGAAACGATTTTTAATGTTTTTGGGAGCGACATTTTTCATTATTATGAAAATGTTTGCTATAGATGTTATAGGCTCTATAAATAACAGAGGTGAAATTTCTAGTTCTGATAAATTTATCGACTCTTTTTGGAGTAATCCAAACCTTTCCCATAACGTATCCAGCTATGTGGAAAAGTATAAGATGTCTATTAATACAAATGATGGCCATTATTTGATTCGTTTATCTCGACATACCGATCGTGCGAATGAAGACATAAAAGAAAATATCGAAACATTTGGTGATGTTTTCTTCAGCAAACTTGACATCGAGTATTACAAAAATAATGGTACCAAAGTAAGTTCCCAAACCATCTTAAACGATGGACTTTGGTACAAATACAATTATTGGACATTTGCCACCTATACAAATACCCCATGGAAAGAGACAAAAGACATTACTGTCAATGTTGTAAACTTGACAGGGGATTGTAAGGCTCTAATATTACGAGGGGAACGTGACTCCATAGATCCTCCTTTGTTAAGTATATTTATGCTTTACCAAGGACAAATAAAACTTGTTTTCAATAAAAAAGTCGAGATAAATTCTGTTAACAGCGATGTTAGCCAAACTTTATTCGAGGTTCAAGAGAACAAATATGATTCTAATGGCAAATTAACGCCCAAAAGATTTCATATAGCATTCACAAACGGTAGTATTGTGGTATTATAAGTTATATTAGAGAAAAGTTTCTCCGTTCAAAAATGCTTTTATTTCTTCACACCGTCTTGTTCATTCCATGATGGAGTGGAGATTTCTATCCCCTCAAAACTTCCCCTTCTCTCAGCCTTTAGACACTTTGTCTTTAGTGCCGAGAGAAGGGGATTTTTCTATGCCTTAGGTTCGTTCTTCCTCCTATGCTCATCCCTTGTACCTCCGATGATAATACCATTATAATACCATTATATTACCATTAACTATGGTATTTTAATGGTATCTTAATGGTATTTTAATGGTAATTTAATGGTATTTACATAGGAGCTAAAACGGAGGCACGACGGAAAAAATACCCTCCTTTCGCCTTGAAAGAGGGAGCACATTATTTTATACCAACAAAAACAGGAAATGAAATGAACCCCGAAAGTATGGCAAGAAACTTTCGAGGTTCACTTCAAGGATTCAAAATAACAGGAAAAACGGTACGATAATCTGAACATTCATTTCCCGCTTGTTCCTTGACTATCTTTTGCTTATAGAGTATCGAGAGGGGGATTAGTGTTATTCTCTGTCTAATCTGTCTCTCCAGAGATACTTCCTCGTTTCATGCACAATCATACCTGAGAGGAAAAGCAACGACAAGAGGTTTGGAATTGCCATAAGGGCATTGAAGATATCGGCCAAATCCCAAACGAGATTAAGGCTTACAACAGCCCCGAGATAGGTTGTGATAAGGAATATGATTCTGTAACAGTTGATTGCGTGACCTGTAAGCTTGGTTTTCTCACTTCCCTTTACCTTGCGGGCTTGTCTGTGCATATATTTATTGGCAAGATATTCCACTCCCCTCTCTCCGTAATAGCTCCATCCGAGAATAGTAGAGAAAGCAAAGGTCAAAGAGCCGAAAGTGAGCAAAGGCTCGCCAATATAAGGAATCTTCGAGAATGCCATCTTTGTAAGGACACCACCATCCGACATGTTGATATCCGGGTAGGCAATAATGGAAGAAACAATAACGACACCTGTAAGAGCACATATCACAACCGTATCCCAAAAAGTTCCAGAAGAAGACACAAGTGCCTGACGCACAGGATTCTTCGTCTGAGCGGCAGCAGCTACAATAGGAGCAGAACCAAGTCCTGATTCATTAGAAAATAGTCCTCGGGCAATACCGTATCTTGCAGTAATCATTATTGAAGAGCCGACAAAACCGCCTCCCGCAGCATCAGGATTGAAAGCAGAAACGACTATGAGTTTCATAGCCGGCCAAACATAGGCAGCATTTATGCAGAGTATCACCACGCATCCTACAACATAGAGAGCAGCCATAAGCGGAACAAGCATCTCACAGCACCTTGCGATACTCTTAACGCCTCCCATGATAACGGCAGCAACGAGAATGGTGACTATACCTCCCACCACAACAGAAGAAACACCATAAGTATCAGAACTCAAAGTAGATATGGCATTAGCCTGAACGGTAGAACCGATTCCGAAGGTTGCCAAGGCGGTAAAGAAGGCAAAGGCTATAGCCAACGTCTTCCACATAGTCTTGCGAAATCCGGTTGCTCTCTCTGCCAAACCACGTTCAAGGGCATACATAGGGCCTCCAAGCATCTTACCCTTCTTCGTCTGCACACGATACTTGATGGCAAGTAAGCCCTCACCATACTTAGTGGCAATACCGAACACGCCGGTAAGCCAGCACCATAACACCGCTCCAGGACCTCCAAGGGCTATGGCTGTACCCACACCCACGATATTTCCTGTACCTATAGTAGCCGCAAGAGCTGTGGCAAGGGCGGCAAACTGAGATACATCACCAGTAGAGTCCTTGTCACGACTAACCGACAACTTTATAGCCTTGAAGATATGTCTTTGTGGGAATTTCAGTCTTATTGTCAGGAACAAATGCGTTCCCAACAACATTATAATCATTGGCCATCCCCAGAGGATGCCGCTTATTTCGGAGATAATTTCTTGCATATGGCCTCTCCCCCCGCCCTCCCCCGTAGGGAGGGAGCCGATTCGACTATGAGGGACACTTTAATAATTATAAACTACAAATTTTCTTTATCAATTTCCTTTCGCCTTCCAGCTCCCTCCCTACGGGGGAGGGCGGGGGGAGAGGCCGTTCTTTTTACCTCACCTTCACCGCTTTCGGACTTGCAATAGGAGCAAGCATTTTCTGTACCTGCTCAATAGCATTTTCCCTTGCTACTTTCTTATTCTCAGGATTCATACAACGCCAGATCATACGCTCACGAGCCCTGTCATACATAGCCTGACGGTCAGCATTACTCCATTTGCCAGATTCGAAGAAAGACTTTGTACGAGCCTCATCTATAAAGTTCTGGTCAAGAAGACGGATTTCGGGAATTGTGACGTAAATCGTGTCACCCTTCTGCTTTATCCAGTCCTCGGAACAGTCAGAGAGGTCGATGCCCAATCGCAGCTTACCATAATATATACGCACGAGCTCATCATCAGAAAAGAATCCCTTGCGAACGGTGTCTATGAGTTCCTCGTCAGTAACAGTAAGGAACTCCCACTGCCCTATCGCCCTCATTCTGTCAACGATATTAGGAGTACAGTCAATCTTCTCATTGACTCCAAGAGACAGAGAAGTGTTCTTTACACCATTGCACGTCCATACTATACCGACAACGACAAGGACTACGCATAATACTATGATAAATAAGTACAAGCGCGTAAGACCTTTATTCAAGCCTCCTAAGAATCGTGTTATTCTTTTCATTTTTACGGAATGTAATGGTTATATCTGTATCCTTGAATCCAAATGCCTGAACTATTGGCACCAATTGTCGGGCAGCACTCTCACGAGCCATATTCTCAAGACCAAGACTGCCGAGCGATGATTCTATCGATTTACGGCCTTCCATTTCATACTTCTGCAACTCCTCATCGCTGAAGTTCCTACGTGTAAGAGCCACGTACTGCTTTACGCCCTCATGATCGATATGGGTTTCTGTTATCTCCACATCCGGTTCTGGTAGGAAAACCGTAATCTTGTCGCCTTCACGCACGATGTCGTCATCGGTAACCTTTCCAAGGTCTATGCTCGCCTTTACAGTTGCGTAGAGAGGAATGGCAACCTTACGCCTTCCTGCAGGGATATTGACCGACAATTCCTTGCCCATGAGACTTCCCGACAATTTCAACTCGTCGTCGTGGGTTATAATCTTATGAAGTTTGACCTCCGCAGTATTAAGTCGGGAGCAACGCTGCAACTGCATTAATAATGTAGGTCCGGAAACGGAATCAACTTTTTCCTCTGTTTTTGAATCGGAAGAAAAAGCGACACATCTGCCTGCCAAAAACACGACAAGCAAAAGTGCAATAATTCCCAAAAATGCTCCTATTTTCCTTTTTTTGTCATTCATTAGACCACAAAATTAGTAAAAAAACATCAAATATGGAATTTTTTCTCTTTTTTTTTGCAGATTTACTAAACTTTTTATTAATTTTGCAGTCGAAAGGATAGACATAGGAATCCATGATGTCTTAGCAAGATTTAAAATTACGCTTAATACAACTTTTAATTTTTGTTATGAAGAAATTCTTAGTATCTATCTTTTTGATAGCTGCTGTTGGCATGGGTGCCTCAGCACAGAATGAGCAAGGTGGCAATCAGCGACCACGTATGGACCGCACCGAATGGGTCAAGAGACGCACAGAGATGATGGTTCAGAAATATGGTCTCGATGAGAAGCAGGCAGCTGCCCTGAAAGAACTCAACGAAAAGCAGATGATGCCACGCGGTAACGGTCAACGTCCACAGAGGCCTGAAGGCGCACAAGGTCACCAAGGTCCTCGTCCGGGCGGCAACTGGCAAGAAATGATGAAACAGTACAATGAGGAACTGCAGAAAATCATGACTGCCGACCAGTTCAAGGCTTATACGGAAGACATGGAGAAAAGACGTCAAGAGCGTCAGAACCGCCAAGGTCCTCCACAATGGTAAGTCCTAAAACAATAAGACAAAACATATAAATCATAGGTTTGAATTTTAGTAATCTTAGTTTTTCGTCATCGGTGTGCAACACGTTGTGAAATGAGTTAAACACCAAATACGTACTTCGGTACGTATTCTAAATAAAATAGGCAGGTCTGCGAAGATCTGCCTATTTTCCTTACTTAATAAAGTTGGGCTGGAAAATCTAGAGTTTCTATAATTCCTAGAGTCTCTATATTTCCCAGCCTATTGATTACATGTTCATACCACCATCAATCTGGATTACCTGACCGCTTACGTAGCTTGACATATCAGAAGCGAGGAACAAACATACGTTAGCAATATCCTCTACCTGACCACCACGACGCAGTGGAATCTTCTTCATCCAGTCCTTACGGATTTCCTCTGGCAACTGAGCTGTCATAGCAGTCTCGATGAAGCCTGGAGCTACTGCATTGGCACGTACGCCCTTAGGACCGAGTTCCTGAGCGATAGACTTTGCAAGACCAATCATACCAGCCTTAGAAGCAGAGTAGTTACACTGACCTGCATTTCCATGAACACCAACTACAGATGACATGTTTATGATAGAACCGCCACGCTGACGGAGCATGATTGGAGCACAAGCGTGTATGAAGTTGAACGCAGACTTAAGGTTTACGCTGAGAACAGCATCCCACTGAGCCTCAGACATACGGAGCATAAGACCGTCCTTTGTGATACCAGCGTTGTTTACGAGTACGTCGATTGAACCGAAGTCTGCATGAATCTGCTTTACAACAGCCTCAGTCTCTGCAAAATCAGCAGCATTGCCTGCATAAGCACGGCATGTTACGCCGAGAGCCTCTATTTCCTTACGAGTAGCTTCGAGGCCAGCCTTCATATCGTCGTTGAGAACAAGGTCAGTGAAAGCGATGTTAGCACCTTCCTGAGCGAACTTCATGGCAACAGCCTTACCGATGCCACGTGCAGCACCTGTAATGAGTGCTGTCTTACCTGTTAATAATCCCATTTTTGATTTAATATTTATATTTAAATATAATGTTTTCGTAATACATTCCACTCCGAATTATCGCAGAAAGGGTTTCTATGTGTCAAGCATTTTACCCAATGCACCGTAAACCACTTTCCTCACAATCGGACGAGTGGCATCGTCGTTCATTCCCTGACCTAAGCGTCCATATATATAAGGTACCTCAAGTCCCTTGACACAATAATGGGTAATATCTGCTACGAGGTTTATGTTGTCGATGTCGAACTCACCATACTTCACCCCGCTCTGATACACCTTACGAAAAAGTGCAATCTCGTCGGCATCAAACTTTTTCCTCACCTTCTCCACCATCCATATATTACGGAAAAATTCTGCGCGGAGATTGCCGTTTCTTACCACAGTCTCGCGTATCATATTCAGGTGAGTATAGATAAGCTCGATAATCTTGTCCTGCGGACGGATCTTCTTCGACGCCACCTCGTCGAGTTTCTCGGAAAGACGTTCAAGCTCCGATTCTATAACGGCAGAATAAATATCCTCTTTCTTACTGAAATAGGTGTAGAGCGTACGACGTCCCTTGCCTGACTCGCGAGCGATGTCATTCATCGTGGTTCCCTCAAGACCGTTCTTGGCAAACAGCTTCCGGGCAACATCCACAAAGGTTTGTTCGGTTTTACTTATTGACATAGATTGCACATTCGTATTTTCATGTGCAAAGATAGAAAAATTCTACGTAAAATCCAAAAATATCACAAACTTTTGGGATGGAAAATGAACATTCACCCATACAAACACAAAAAAATAGCCGATTTTCTTGGCAGTTTCAGAAAAAATCAGTACCTTTGCATCCGCAATTGAGAACGAAACCTCATTTGCCAAGATAATAACATCGCGGAGTGGAGCAGTTGGTAGCTCGCCAGGCTCATAACCTGGAGGTCGTTCGTTCGAGTCGGGCCTCCGCAACCAAGAAACCTCATCCAATTGGATGGGGTTTTATATTTTTAATACCTACCCTACCCCATACAACGAACAAAGGCCCACCGAAGTGAGCCTACGCCGATTTTTTATTTCACTTTGCTTTGTATGTAAATCAGTCCGTCACACGAATTTGACTGATTTCGTTTTTTTGCGAGTGCAAAGTTACAAATAAAAACTAAAACAACGATAAAAACACAAAGTTTTTTACTAAAATCGCTAATTTATTAATAATTTGTTATCTTTATATTACAATTAGAATGTTAATATTGCGAAATCTGATTTACAATCAGCATTCTTCGCATGCTCCCCTACAAATTCTTCTCACGCATTACATTATAAGGTGCCCCCAAAGACAACCTCACTTTATTAAAGGAATTCATTTATTGCTTACACAGGGATTCTGAACAATCGTAGAAACCAAATAAATGTTTTTATGGGAAACGTCGAAAGACATGGGGGTAAACGTCGAAAGTGATTTTGGCCGCAACCCATTTATTCATACCTTTGCAACAGAAAAAAACAAACAAAACAAGTATAACAATAAAAAATAAAAAGATATGAAAAAGACTTTATTAGTAATTGCAACTTTGCTGATCATAGCTGGCAATATGATGGGGCAGACGACAACGGTAAAGGGCGTATTAACCGATAAGTCCTCTGGTGAAAGCGAACCTTTTGCCACCGTCCGTGTTTTTAATGCAGGAAAAACCGAAAAGCCAGTAGCCATGTTCTTGACTGACGAGGAAGGACGTTTCTCGCACGAAGTGAAAGGCAAGGGCAAGTTCGACATCGTATTCAGCTGCATAGGCAAGGAAGACCTGAAGCAGACTATAGAATTAGGGGAACAAGATATGCTCGACATGGGCACATTGTATATCATGCAGAACGAGAACTTGCTGAAAGGAGTGGAAATCGTAGCTCAGAAGCCATTGGTAAAAATGGAAGTCGATAAGATGAGTTACAATGTGGCAGAAGACGAGGACTCTAAGTCTAACACAGTACTCGACATGCTTCGCAAGGTACCTATGGTGACAGTTGACGGACAGGACAATATAAGCGTCAACGGCTCATCATCGTTCAAGGTTTACGTTGATGGCATGCCTAACCCAATGTTCTCCAGCAATCCATCTATGGTTTTCAAAAGCATGCCAGCCACAGCGGTAAAGAGCATCGAGGTAGTGACAAATCCCGGTGCAAAGTACGATGCAGAAGGTGCTGCAGGCGTATTGAACATTGTTATGAACCGTCAGACTCCAATGGCAAGCCAGAGTTTGAACGGCTATAATGGCACCATCCGTGTCGGAGTAGGCACAAAACAAATGAGTGGTGGAGCCTTCCTTAGCGGTCAGCAGGGCAAACTGTCTTACAGTGCCAATGTGATGACGTCGTACAACAAGCCCGGAACTACCACAACAGAAATGGAGCAGATGCAAGATAACGGTGTACAGCAACTGATGACCAGCACTAATGATGTAAAGACTCCTTTCACTATGGGAAGTCTGACATTGGGCTACCAACTCGACCCAATGAGTAATATCAACGTTACCGCTTCGCTAAACTCAATGTCGATGAAGAGTACAGGCACTACTACGACAACAATGGGTGGTTCTCCATACGGTAATGGTTTTTCCTATGGCAGTAGTACTGATATGAAAAACAAGAACACGTCGTTCAGCGGAAGTGTTGACTATCAACGTTTCTTGAATCAGGAACATACACAATCGCTGGCCTTAACATATCAGCTAACCTATAGTCCGACAACAACGGAGATGACCAGCAACTTCGATTCTTCGTTCTTGACTTCTCAGTCTTCATTTGATCTGACCGACCGCTACTCAGAAAACAAGGACAAGACAACAAACCATATCTTCCAGCTTGACTACACAATGCCACTCGGCACAGGTAAAACGCTTAGTCTTGGCAGTAAACTGCAGCTGCACGATGCCACGTCAGATGCCAAGTACTACCTGAAGGACGTCTATGATCCTTCTTCCAGTTCAGACTACGAATATAGTAACAAAATTCTGGCTGGTTATGGTGAGTTTGCCGGTAATTGGAGTAAGTTAGGTGCAAAAGCAGGCCTTCGCTACGAGCAGACTTGGCAGGATGTGGAGTATCATCTGGGCAATGGACAGGATTTCAGCACCAACTACAGTTCGCTGGTGCCTACGGCAAGCTTGCAGTATAACCTCTCACAAGGCAGTAATCTCGGCCTGAGCTACAACATGCGAATCTCACGCCCAGGCATCAGCTATCTGAACCCTTACGTCGATAAGACCAATCCGATAGCCTTAACCTACGGCAACCCTGACCTTGATGTAGAGAAGGCTCACAACGTCACACTCGTTTATAATGTTTTCTCATCAAAACTGATGATGAACTTGAACCTACACCATAATTTTGTCGACAATGCCATCTCACAATACAGCTTCTACGATGCTGACAACCTGTTGAATACCACCTATGGCAACGTCGTAAGTAGTCATCAGACGGGACTGAGCGGTTACGTGAACTACCTCATCACAAAGAACACACGCCTGTTCTTCAATGGAGGCTTGAATTACACTGACCTGCGCAGCAACACACTCGCACAGAGCAATAACGGATGGACAGCAAACATCATGGGCGGTGTGCAGCAGACACTGCCTTGGAAGCTACAGCTCAGCGCCTTTGCCATTGCTTCCACCAAGAACTATACCCTACAGGGGTGGAGTGGCGGTTTCAATCTTGTCACAGCAAGTATCTCAAAGACATTGCTGAATGACAAACTTAGCCTGAGCATATCCGGAATGGTAGGACTGAACAAGGGTGGCAAACTGAATATCGAAAGTTACAACAAAGGCACAAACTTCACTGCACATAATAACATAAGCGTGCCTATCTACGGCGTGACCTTTACTGCCAGCTACACCTTCGGTAATACACAGATCATGACACGCCAGAAACGACAGAGCCGTATCCAAAATGATTTCATCGAACAACAGTCACAAAGTGAAATGTACAACAGTATCGGAGATGTTAATCAACAATAATTTGGTAGTTTCATATTAATATTGTATCTTTGCAAACAAATGAAAAAGATTGAGAAAAAAGACATATGGCTATTTGGGGCACATGTGGCAGTGTGGGCAGCAGTTCTGTTCGCACTGCCATTGGCCACATTCCTAAGTACAAGGGACGTGACATCTATCTGGCCCTCAATATTAGTAGCATGGGGACAGTTCCAGTCCTCTATTGTGGTTTACTTTGTCAACTTCTACCTACTTGGCCCTTATCTTTTCTTCAAGCGTCGCAATTGGTGGTTTGTACTCTGCAACCTGGTGCTCATCCTCGGATTGAACTCTGGATTTTTCATGTTCTATTTCAATAGGCACAACAATCCCTACATACACGCTATGAATTCTCATATGTGGATAGGCGTCTTCTCGGGATTCCTGATATACTTTGTGCTTAACTGCGTTATGGCAGCCATTGCCATCGCCATCCGTCACTTCATCCGCATCCGCCAGATAAAGCAGCAGTTGAAAGAAGAGAAAGCCAAGAACACAGAAGCTGAGTTGGCGTGGCTGAAAAACCAGATTAACCCTCATTTCCTGTTCAACACCCTGAACAACATCAGCAGTCTCACACAGATTGATTCCGATGCCGCACAGGATGCCATCGCACAGCTTAGCGACCTGCTTCGCTACGCTATGTATGAAACGAACAAGAAAATGGTACCAATTGACGGAGAAATCAGTTTCATGCGCAACTTCATCGACCTGATGAAACTACGCTGCAACGAAAAGGCTGTAATAAATTCAGAATTCAACATTCACAACCCACAGTTGGAAGTAGCACCGCTATTATTCATCTCGCTAATAGAAAACGCCTTCAAGCACGGCATCAGCAGCAACCGACCTTCCTGCATTGACATTCATCTGGAAGAGCTGCCTGACCGACTGGTATTCACCTGCGACAACACCAACTATCCCAAGAACGATACTGACCGTAGTGGGTCGGGCATAGGCTTGGAGAACACCCGTCGCAGACTTGAACTGGTTTATCATGGTCGCTATGAATGGGAGCAGAATATCACTCCCGACAATATATACCACGTCAGAATCACCCTCTTTCCTTAATATCTTATGAATCAACTACTATCATGTATCATTGTCGATGACGAGCCGCTAGCCGTCAAATTACTGGAGTCGTTTGTTGCCAAGACCCCGGAGCTGCGACTATTAGCCTCGTTCACTGATTCCGTTGAGGCAATCAATGCCGTGAAAGAGCAGAAACCTGATTTGCTGTTTCTCGACATACAGATGCCCGACCTCAATGGCATGGAACTGGCTCACATGATCCCACCGACCACACGCGTCGTCTTCACGACGGCCTTCAAGGAATACGCTTTCGAGAGCTATGAGGTTAGTGCGCTCGACTTTCTACTAAAGCCTATCCGCTACAACAAATTCCTTGCTGCTGTCGAGAAGGCTAAACAATGGTATGAACGTGAGCCTTCCGCTGATGATGCAAAATCAACGAGCCTCTTCATCCGTGTGGACGGCGAACTTCGCAATGTCACCATCGACAATATCACATACGTCAGTGGCATGAAAGACTATGTCATGTTCTACCTTGACGGAGAGAGCAAGCCACTAATCACACACCTCACCATGAAAGCCGTGGAAGCGATG
>Ga0310695_10001392_pt1 | contig 57631 bp, 52 predicted proteins | sample RumenRJG_04DNA_FD_203882 | JGI IMG/M metagenome (GOLD analysis project Ga0310695, IMG submission 203882) | Bovine rumen microbial communities from Lethbridge, Alberta, Canada - RJG_04 (v2) (version 2) | ecosystem: Host-associated > Mammals > Digestive system > Stomach > Rumen | place: Canada...
CTGAGGAATTTGACTGTACTGTTGAAGAGCTGGAAGAGGTTTTCTTCCATTTGTTTGACATGTCATCTCTTCAGGCATTACATGCAACATTCGAATCGGCTCAGGACATCTGCCTATACCAGAAGTTCAATGCTGATTTAAGATTATGTTGGTTTAATGGCACATTGGAGATAATATCTGATGAAGATGCAAAAAACCTTAAAATGAAATTGGTTAATGAAGTTAAAAACGGCAAATCTTATGAAGATGCCTTAAAGGAAGGACAATTAGAATTATTTGAATTGTTAAAAAAAGAAGCAAAATATTGATGTTTATTTAATTATTAGATAAAAGAGGGAGTACAATGTTGGATGCTATTAAGGATGTTGTGAGAAAAAGCTCAATTCACGTCTGCATAGTCAATTGCGGAGGATGCAATGGCTGTGATGTGGAATGTGTTGCGCTTCTGTCTCCAAGATATGATCTGGAGCAGTTCGGTATTTATGTTCACAACAATCCTCGTGAAGCTGATGTTCTATTGTTGACCGGTGCCGTAACCGAACAATGGAAAGACAATTTAAAAAGAATTTATGATAAGGCTCCTGAACCAAAAATAGCCGTAGCTGTTGGAAACTGCCCGATATCAGGGGATGTATTTGCCCAGGAAGGAGGTCATGTAAATGCGCCCGCATCTAATTTCATCCCTGTTGCAGCAGAAATTCCGGGATGTCCGCCAAGACCGAATGAAATATTGGAAGCGATTTTGGCTGTCGGACCTCAAGCTATTGCTGACAGAGGGAGGGAACAAAAATGATAGTGCCTATTGGTCCAATTCACCCGGCTTTAAAGGAACCCATCAGATTGAAACTGCAGACTGAAGGCGAAAGGGTAGTTAAGGCAGAAATTGAATATGGCTATGTTCATAGGGGAATTGAAAAGATTATAGAAGGAAAAACTTGGCAGAAAGGAATTTATCTTTCAGAACGTGTATGTGGTATCTGTTCATATGAACACACGCAGACATTTGCGGAAACCATTGAAGCCATTTCTGATGTGGATGTTCCTCCAAGGGCTCAATTCTTAAGGGTTATAGCAAACGAGCTTGACAGAATCCAAAGTCATTTTCTTGCAAATTCCACATTTTTCAAGTCAATGGATCACGAAACCCTGTTCATGCATATGCTGGAATTGAGGGAATATGCAATGGATTCAATTGAACTCTTAACCGGAAACAGAGTCAATATGGGTTGGAACGTTGTTGGAGGCGTTAAGATGGATGCAGATGAGCGCCACTTCGAACCTATACTTGAAAACCTGAAAAAAATTGAGGAACGCTTTGAGATGGTTCGCTCATTATTTGCAGAAGGTCCTGCACTGGCTTTAAGATGCAAGGGCATCGGATACATGTCCAAAAAAGAGGCAATTAAGGGAAGGTCAGTCGGCCCTATCGGAAGGGCTTCCGGTGTAAAGGAAGATTACCGTGTAGGTCACTATACATATGACGATTATTTTGATTTCAAGGTCATAAGAAGAACTGAAGGGGACAATTACGCAAGAACATTAACTAGATATGACGAAATTCCAGAATCAATTAGCCTGGTCAGGCAAGCTATTGAAAACATACCTGATGGTGAAGTCCGTACTCCTGCTGAAATCAAATCAGGTTATGCAATGCGTAGAAATGAGGCTCCCCGTGGTGAAGTAACATACATGATTGAAACCAACGGAAACCTGATAAAGAACATTTCAATCAGGACTCCAAGTATTCCGAATATGGATTCCTGTGCAAAATACATGATTCGTGACGTTCCAACCGTTGCGGATGCGGTATCAACCTATGCATCATGTGACCCTTGTGTGGCATGTGCAGAAAGGGTGGCTATCACAAATGAAGCCGGAAAAACCCTTGTAAAAAGATGGGACGAGGTGATATAGATGTCATCTCTGATGTGGTACATATTTGATTTTGCCCGAAAGGCATGGGCCGATGCATTTGCAAATGCAAAAAATGAACCTGAAATATCTGAAAAGCCCGACAGGTTCAGGGATTTTCCAACAGTGAACAAGAAATATTGTATTGGATGTGGAGCATGTGTGTCTTCATGCCCTTCACCGAATGCGATAAAGCTGATTCGTGATGAGGATTCCGAAAGCGGAGAAGGATTTACCTATCCTGTAATCAAATTGGGCGCATGCATACGCTGCGGCTTTTGTGCTGAAGTTTGCCCAACCGATCCAAAGGCACTGGAATGCGGTGAAAATCACCTGCTAATGCCTGAATTCAATATTATTCCATCAAAAAGACAATATCTTGTTGATGATTATTTATGTATCAAATGTAAGAAGTGCCTGAAGCAATGCCCTGTTGATGCAATCAGCGAAATTGACGGAAAGGTTGTTGTGGACCAGCTCAAATGCATCTCCTGCGGCGATTGTGTCGAGGTCTGTCCGGTAAGTGGGGCAATGAAGGCAGTATTTGTTGATAATTTGCAGGACCAAAAGGACCTTATTCTTTTATGTGTCGATTATCTTGAGGAATACATCAATTCCAAGGAAGAGGATTTAAGGTCTCTTGAAAGGAACGGTCTGCTGCAGTATGACGTGCCGTTATCCGATATATGGGACAAGGCATTGAAAATTATTCCCGATGAGGAGGTGGCCATGGAAATCATAACCAATGCGGTTAACAGGCTTAAGGTCAGAATCATCGATTGGGATAAATCAAAATGTAAGAAATGCCAATTATGTATTCCGGACTGTCCGACAGGATGCATTTCATTTGACGAGAAAGAGGATACGATTGTAAGAGATAAGGATAGATGCTTGAGATGCAGTATTTGTTATCAGACATGTCCGTTTTCAGTAATCAAATACTTCATTTCCAAGTTCTCACTGGACGACAGTGAAAACATTCATGTTACTGTAAAGGCATCTAATCTGAATGAGGATATTTTTATGGAGTGAGTGTTATGATTGACAGTTTTACCAAAACACCAAGACCATTGAGGCATGTCGATGTCGATTTCGTCATTGACCAGACCAAATGTGCAGATTGCAGGGATAAGCCATGTCTTGAGTCATGCCCTATCGATGCGGTCTATTTGGATGAAACAGACGGCCTTATAAAATTGAAAAGCACCTGTTTCGGATGTGTGCTGTGCCGTAACGCCTGTCCTTATGATGCGATATCCCTTGATGTCAAGATGGATCCTCCTATTAAGGAAAACGTTCCGAACATCAACACCAAGCTCTGTAAGGCCTGCGGAGCATGCGTTCAGGCATGCAAAAACGGGTCTATTCATATTGTTGCAGACGGAACCCATGAACCTCACAGTGAAATAGACAAGGACACTTGTGTTCGATGCGGATACTGCTTTAGGGTGTGTCCTACAGATGCAATCAAGTATGGTGAGTTGCTTCCTAAAACCGTCAAGGGAGGAAAGGCAGTTGTCATCAACCAGCCTAAATGTATTGGCTGCATGACATGTACAAGGGTGTGCCCGTCAATGGGTGCAATTAACGTAGGCAGAACCAATAAGCTGCCTTATATCAATCCGGGATACTGTGCAAGATGTGAGGAATGTATGCATTCATGTCCTTCAGGGGCAATCAGGTATTCTTCACGTAAAAAGGCATATAAAATGTACAGTGAAATAAAATCATATGATATTGTATCCAGCATCATTGATTATGACGTTAAGAAATTGTCCCTTGATTTGATCAGTCTGAACAAGGTTCTCCAGAAGGTAGGTAATGCAATCGCCTTGGAATTCAATGACCAGAACTTTGAGCATTTCATAGAATGCAAGGTAAATGACATGATGGAAAGGGAGTTAAAAATCAGTCTCAACACCAGCATTGAAATAGACAAGTTCACAAAGCTGGTCGGTTCATATCTGATGGACAGAAACATTGAGGTTTATGAGAAGAAGTGCATTGCCTGCGGTGAATGCTATAATGTATGTCCTGTGGATGCCATTGAACAGAACGGTCCGAACCCAATCAAAATCAATGATAACTGTATATACTGTGGAAAATGTGTTGAAGCTTGCCAATTTGATGCCATCGGCGCTTATGATGATTATTTCTACAGCAAAGATCAGGATTTATATTATGCCCGGTCATTTTTATACAAGCAAAGGATTGGAGACTTTTCACTTTCAGAGGACAAGTGTCAGGCATGTGCAATCTGTGTCAAGAACTGTCCTGTTGAAGCATTGACACTGACTGATGATGATAAGATTGAATTTGATGGTGAAAAATGTATCTACTGTAGAAATTGTGAGGCAATTTGTCCTTTGGATGCGATTAGAATTGTTAATTTCAGGTGAATCATGTTTGAAAAATCATTTATTACAGATTGTGAAGGTCCGCTGACCTTAAATGATAATGCTTTTGAGATATCAGCCAAATTCATTGAAGACGGTGGGGAACTGTTTAGGATTCTCAGCTTATATGATGATTACTTGGTTGACATTGTCAAAAAGGAAAACTATAAGGCGGGAAATACCTTAAAGTTGATTCTGCCTTTCTTTGTAGTTGAAAAACTCACAAATTCAGATTTCATTGATTTTTCAAAAAACAATATCTATGCAGTCAGCGATTCAAAATTCCTGTTGGAATACTTGAAGGAAGCTATGAATACATACATTGTCAGCACCAGTTACGGCCAATATATTGAAGCGGTCTCTGATTATATGGATGTTCCTTTTGAAAACACATTTTATACAGATGTTGATATGGATTCCCTGCAACTCAATGATGAAGAAATTCAAAAAGTTAAGGAATTCAAGAAATTGATTTTAGATAATCCTGATGATTATGAGCTGTTTGACGACATTTTCTTCGGCCAAATTGCCAAGATGGGAATTTATGATAAAATCAAAGATATAGAAGTTGTTGGAGGGCAAGGCAAAAAGCTTGCTATCGATAAGATCATGGAAAGGGACGGCATTGACATTGATGAAATCCTATACATCGGCGACAGCATAACCGATGTCGAACCCCTTGAATTTGCCCGCAAGAACAACGGTATCAGCATATCATTCAACGGCAATGAATATCCTTTGAAAGTGGCTGAAATTGCTGTTGTATCACCAAGTGCAGTAACGACTGCTGTAATTGCTAATGTATATGCAGAAAATGATAAGAAAAAGGTTTTAGAATTTATTGAAGATTATAATATTTCACAAGATTTAGAAAAATTATTCGATGACTACAATATTGACGAAAAAATCAGAAACAGGTTTTTCTCAGTGTTTGCCAGTGATTATCCATTAATTCAGACAGTGACTGATGAAAACTTTGAAGATATACTGAAAGTCAGCAAGGAAATGAGAAACAATATTCGTGGTCAGGATATAGGCGGATTAGGTTAGGTGTAAAAATGGATTATGATAAAGTGGAAGACACATTCTTTGAAGCTTTCGAAGGCAAATATGTAAGGGCTCTAATTACAGGGCCTAATGAGGCTATTGTAAAAAGAGCGGCATACGATTCAACTTCAACTCCAAGTGCAGTAATCGGAAGGGTTGAAGGTGGAGTAGAAGGCTTTTTGGATGAGTCACAAACTCCGGATAACAGATTCGGAGCAATTGTGCAATACTGGTTAGGCGGAGATGATGTGGAAAAGTTCGCATTTGAACTTTCTTACAGATTAAGGCAGGACGTATTGGTCAAGCCGTTCACACGTATTTTTGACTACTCCGACAAGGACAGCGATGAATATATTGAAATGATGGACATTGTAGGTCACTGCGGTGACGGATACGAATGGATCGTTGAAGAGTACGGAAGAAAAATGATAAACGTGCCTATTGCAGTGCCTGATTTTCAGATTGAGGAGAAATTCAAAATAAATGACGGAACCATGGGAGGAAACTTCTGGTATCTGTGTGAAACCCCTGAAGCGGTCATAGATGCCGGAGATGCAATCATCGAAGCCATCATGAATGTGGAAGGTGCAACCGCACCATTCGATATCTGTTCAGCGGCTTCAAAGCCTGAAACAAATTTCCCTGAAATCGGTCCGACAACAAATCACTTTTATTGCCCTTCACTTAAAGGACGTTTAGGCGACGAATCTAAAGTTCCTGAAGGGGTTAATTACATTCCTGAAGTTGTAATAAATGCAATCGATGAGGAATCAATGAATAAAGCAGTAAAGGCAGGAATTGATGCTGCCTTGAATTTTGAAGGAGTAATTGGAATATCTGCAGGTAACTTTGACGGCAAACTTGGAGATAAAAATATAAATTTATTGGATATATTGAAGTAAGGTTTTAAAATGGAAATATTTGACAATGACTTGAATGCTGAGGTTATAGGATTTGGAGCATTGAATGTGGACAAGCTCTATTCAGTAGAAAACATTGCCTCAAAGGATGAGGAAAGCTTCATCAAAAGTGAAACTGACACTCCTGGAGGTTCAGCGGCAAATACCATAGTGGGATTGTCTCGCTTAGGATGTTCCACATCAATCATCGGAAAAATAGCTGAAGACGAAGACGGTGATTTGATTGAGTATCATCTAGCAGTTAATGGAGTTTATTCAAATAATCTGATCTATTCGGAAACCGGTTCAACAGGCAAATGTCTGGGCTTTGTTGATGAGAACGGCGAGAGATGCCTCTACATCGACCCGGGGGTCAATGATGAAATTAAAATAGGTGAAATAAATCCTTTAAACATTATGAGATGCAAGATAATGCATTATACTTCATTTGTTGGAGATTCATTCAATGCGCAAATACAATTGCTGGAAAAGCTTAATGATCAGTGCGTATTGAGTTTTGATCCGGGAATGCTGTATGTCCAGAAGGGATTTGATGAGCTAAGGCCTATACTTGAAAGAACCAATATACTTCTGATAAACGAATCTGAATTAAGATTATTATGTAATAATAATGAAAGTCCTTTAAAGGAGCTGGCAATTGGATTTTTGGATTTGGGAATTGAAACCGTTGTTGTTAAAAAGGGTGCAGAAGGAGTGTTTGCAATGAATAACTCATCCGAATGTGAGGTTGAACCGTTCAGATGTGATGTTGTAGACACCACCGGAGCCGGCGACAGTTTCAATAGCGGATTTTTATATTCCTACCTGAAGGGATATGACCTGGAGAAATCCTGCAGAATCGGAAATTGGGTGGCCAGTAAAGCTATCGAAGGATTTGGTATGGAAAAATTCCCAACCCTAAAGGATTTGGAGGATTTTTTTAAAATATAAATTTTATTAAATAAATTATTTAGTTGGTATTAAAATGAATGTATCTTTTATAAAACAGATAAAGGACCTGGAACGTGAAGTTCTTCTGAAATCTGTTGAATTAGATGATGATGGTGATGACTTCCAATTTGAACTGGATGATTTCAGTACAAATGAAGAAATATTTGCTGTTTCACCGAGATGTGTAAGGTGCAATACCTGTGTTGGGGAATGTCCAGTTAATGCAATTGAACCAGCTAATATTTTCAGAATGGCTAAGATAACAGATAAGTGTGTAAAATGTGAAATCTGTATTCAGACCTGTCCGGTTTCAGCAATCAAGCTAATTGACAATTCAATCAGTTATGACCATGAAGACGAACGGGAAGTCATTGAATATAATTTGTCTAATGTCAGTTGTGCTCATAGAGTAATTCGCATGAATGATATTTCAATTGATTATACAGTAGAGGATAACAATTGGGATGATTGTGCAAACTTATGTCCAACAAACGCATTTACCATGGAATTTAAAGAATTCTTTGAGAATTTAGATATGGATTTGGGAATAGAGCTAATCGATGATGAATTATATCCATATATTAATGAAAAGATGTGTATTGGATGTGGAGCCTGTCGCGAAATCTCACTAAATGACTTTGCAGTCAATCTGGATAGGTACATCGGACCTATAATTCACTCCAGATTGATTGAAATTAACCATGAATCTTGCGTAAACTGTTATTTATGTGAAGAGAACTGTCCAACAGGCGCTATAGAGTTAGTGGATGGTGAAGTTGTTCTTGACAATGATAAGTGTATAAGATGCACAGAATGTACAAATCATTGTCCTGTAGGAGCATTGAAACGAGTAGAAATTGAATAAATGGAGGCTGTTTATGAAAGCTAAAGAATTAATGGATAAAGACTTTGTATATTTGAATGCTGATGACAGCGTTATTGACGCTTCAAAAGCTATGGAAAATGTCAGACGTTTTACATGTCCTGTTGTAAATGATAAAAAACAATTGATCGGATGGATTACAGCGTTTGATATTACAAAAGGTTTAAGGGAAGGTAATGAAAAGATTTCAGAAATAATGAGCAGTTGTGAGGAAGTCGCATCAGTTCATGAAGATGATCCTGCAAGAAAGGCGGTAATTTTGACTGCCAACAACAAGTTTGTAACCGTTCCTGTCGTGAATGATGACAATCAGGTGATAGGTATGGTTCGCGCATGTGACATTGTGGAGCTTTTATCAAACCTTTATGACATCAAGGTTGTAAAATTATACAAGGCGATGCAAAACCAGCTTCATGGAGTGACATGGGAAGAGTTGATGGCTGCTTCTGCTTTGGTATCTAAAAAGACAACTGGTAAAAAGATTTCTGCTGAGGAATATGAAGCCAACATCATGAATTCCACTTTTGGAGAAGCCATCTGGGCAACTGGAGGATTAGAAAAATTCTTTGCAGGTCTGATTTCCGTTGGTGAAATGGTGATTGCTCGCAGAGTCGGACGTGCCAAAAAATAAATTATTGTGATAATCCTGTGCGAATTAATGAGTATCAAGACAATCCCTGTACTGTTGTGGAGCCGTGCTGAAAGTAATTTGGCTCATAAATTTGCAGATTTTGGCGCAATAAATTATCATATCTCTCATCAGCTTACGAATGGAATATCTTTAGAAGGAATTTGTCCAAGAGAACATTACATTAACTACTTTCATAAATTATATGACATGAACATCGTAAACGCAAGATTCTTTAAGCATTCGGCTCGGAAGTTCCTGGAAAAATACAAAAAATGTATTTTAAAACTTCATCCTAAGGCATCCTTATATGAGGACCTTGAAAGAACTCCTGACTGATTCTGTGGCACTGGGAAAATATTCACAAATCAGCAGAGTTCTATAAACTCTTTTTTACCATTTTAATCCTAAACCAAATGGTTTTTCTAATTTTCATTAATTATTTATATTCACTTATACAAAATTCATTATAGCTAGGTGAATTTATGCTAAGTAAAAAGATACTTTTTTTAATATTACTGGTTTTCATATGCTTTAATATTGCAGCGGTATCTGCCAATGACTTAAACTCAACAGATGATTTGAAATTGAATAATGAGAGTGCAATTGAATTGGAAGATGAAACTGCTGTTTTAAATGATGGCAATGGTTCTGATGATGATGTTACTGTGGAAAAGACCACTCCTTCAATCACAATCAGTTCCGATAATGTCAAAAGCAAGGATACATTGGAAATCTATCTTAAAAATTCAACCGGAAGTCCTTTGAAGTCAAAAGCATTCACTGCAGTTATTAACAATAAGGAATATTCACTTAAAACCAACTTGGAAGGATATTCGAAAATAAACATTGACTTGCCTGCAAAGACTTATAGATTGGATGTAGTTTTCAATGGGGATGATGAGTATAACAATGTCTCCAAGACATTCAATATTATAGTATCAAAATTGAATACCAAGTTCACCGAATCTGCAAATTTTATCTTGAAGAACAGTTATTTGTATTTAACTTTAACTGACAGCAACGGCAATCCGGTTTCAGGAAAAAAGGTAACCATAAAAGTCAACGGCAAAAAATATACTCGTAAAACAAATTCAAACGGAAAGGTTTCAGTAAAAATCAAATCTTCAAAGTCTAAAAATTCAGTTAAAGCTAGTTTTGGCGGAGATAATCAGTTCAAGTCCTCTTCTAAAAAATTCAACGTTTATGTGATAAAAAAATCACTTTCAATCAATATTGCCAATTCCAAATTTCTCACAAACGGTTTCATAAGGGTTTACCTGAAATCTTCCGGCAAGGCATTGTCCAAAAAAAGGGTGACCGTGTATGTTGGAGGTAAGAAATTCGCTCTTAAGACCAGTTCAGAGGGTATTGTGGTCTTCAAGCCGATGGTTAATGAAGGTCATTATACGGTTAAGGCCAAATATGGCAAATATTACTCAGCCAAGTATCTCAAATGTTACGAAGGCAATGTAAAGGACCCTTTAAGGGAAAACATTACCTATAAGAATGGAAAACCTGACATTGACCTCATGCCCGGAAATTATGTGATGGGTGATGGAAATGCCAAATACACCCTTAAGAAATCACAGTATCGTGAAGTCTTGAAAAGGGATAGCTATTGTCTGTTTTTATTTAATAAGTTGACTAAATATACGTTTTTTAAAACAAAGTCCCATCCTAAGCTATACCATATAATCAAACGTGAAAAGTGGAATGTCATCGAAAGGGCAATCAATGCCAAAATGGTCAAGAAGAACAAGGCTGGCTATTGGCCGGGCAAGATATCAGTTTCGCTTAAGGGCAAATCATATAAATATCCTCTGGTGAGGGATGCCCAGGATAACGGCCATACCTGCGGTCCGACTTCATGCAGCATGTGCAGCCAGGCACTGAAAAATTATGTCTGTGAAAGATACCTTGCAAAGCTATCCAAAACTGACCGTTACGGAACCAGCTGCGATGCCATGATCAAGGCATTGAAGAAGAATAATTTCGTTGCCACATATTTCTACAAATCCTCATTTGGAAAGGCATTGAATGAAGTCAAAAAGGGCGGTGCAGCTTTGATTTTCCACGCATATAATCATTACGTAAGCATTTTGGACATCAGCAAGAACGGCAAGAAGGTTTTGGTAAGCAATTCCTATGGAACTTATGACAATATTCCTACTGGATGGGTAAAGGTCAGCTATATGAAAAAGAAATTCTCCAACATTGATGAAAGCCTGATTGTCAAACTGAATTATAAATTGTCCGATTCAATGATAAACAGTATTGGCTGTTACTATACAAGCATGGGGAAAAATTGGGTTGCTCAGAATACCCACCAGTCAATCGGAAGGGTGTAATGGGTTTTTTGTTATCTGTTTTGATAATTTTTCAGAAAGTATTTAAAAGGTGATAATATGAGATGTCCTGTTTGTGGAGCATGGGTTGAAGAAGGAGAAGAATACTGTCCGAGTTGTGGATATGATGTCTATTGTATTGATGAGGATGACAATTTTTAGGGTGGTAAAAAAATGAACTGCCCTATATATTGATTTTGGATTGATTCTAGTGAGCCATTTTGTCCGAAATGTGGATGTGACTGGTTCTGATGATGATTATTTATTGACATAAAATTTTTATAGTATTTTTTCATTAAATTATAATATGAGCAGGCAGGCCTATGTTAACAAGGATATTCCAATAACTCAAATTCGCCGTGTAAAACGTGATTTGCAGAAATTTGTTGAGTTATATGAGAAAGTGACATTTATAGAAGAGTTGTATTGTGATGAAACTGTCAAATCTGCAATGGAACGTAGGGGAAAAACTCCCCAAACAGGTTATAAATGGTTGAAATCCTGGAATGATGAGGGCTTTGATGGGCTGTTTAGAAAGGAAGGATCAGGAAGGATTTCCAAATTGTCAGATTATCAACTGGAAATTTTAAAGAAAAACATTACTGTAAAGGGTCTGTCAACTGTTTCTGAAATTAAAGATGAAATTCAAAGAGAATTTAGAGTTACTTATTCTGAAAGGCACTTGCGCAGATTGATTTTTGATTTGGGTCTTTTGGACATTATCAATTCAAACAAAATTAAATAATCATTTACATATACTTTTTTATGTCCATTCACTTTTTTTAATAATGTTTTTTCAGTAAAATATATTACACTTCCTCTTATTTCTATTTTGAATTCGATTTGATTATTTGATTGTTCAATAATAAGGTTATTTTTATATCAAAATGTTTTATAAATTAAGTTTATATAATATTTTTGATTAATATATTTCTAGAACTACTAGAGTGTGTATTATGAATGAAAACATAGACAGAGGAATGTCAACCTTAATTATTTTCATTATTGCGGCGGCCATATTGAGCGCTGCCCAGAGTGTAGTGACAACAGCTATTGCCGGGATAATGGCTGATTTCCATATTCCTTCGACAACAGCACAATGGATTTATTCTTCATTCTTGCTTGTATTGGGGGTTATGATACCTTTATCTGCATTTTTTACCCGCAGATTTAAAGTGAAAACGATTTTGATAGTTTCATTGGCCCTATTTTTAATAGGATCAATTTTGGCATATTTTGCCCCGAACATTGAGGTATTGATTCTGGCAAGAGTGATTCAGGCCTGTGGATCTGGAATATTGCTTCCAATTACTCAAATCGTATTATTCAAGGTTATCCCTGAGGAAAAGTGGCAGGTCTACATGGGACTTTTCGGATTCATCATAGGAATTGCCCCTGCATTGGCTCCAACAGCCGGAGGATTCATAATCGATTCCGTCGGATGGAGGTCAATCTTTCTGATATTTGCAATAATGATTGCAGTATTGATTTTAGTGGCAGCAGTTGTGGTTAAACTTGAATTTGAAACAGGACATTACCCGCTGGACATCACTTCACTTATACTTTCTGTGCTTGCATGTGTCGGCATAATGTTTGGATTTTCAAACGTCGCCCAAAACGGATTCGATTTGATTTGGGTGGTATTGCCTATTGTAATCGGTACTGTGTCTCTTGTGCTGTTTTCGAAAAGGCAGTTCGGCATTGAAACTCCATTGCTTGACTTGCGTGCCCTTAAAAATAAGTATTTCTTCTTTGGAACATTGTTTTCAGCGATTTTATACTTTACTATGTGCGGTTTGAATGTTATCATGCCGCTGTTTGCACAGAGCATAGCAAATTATGATGCAACAACCGCAGGAATAATACTGCTTCCGGCAACCCTTGTGATGATTGTGTTCAATTTTATCGGTCCATTGATGGCCAACAAGTTCGGTGTTCGCAAGGTATTGCTTTTATCATGTCTCTTCTCCATTGTAGGTTATCTGGTGATGATGACATATACAAGATCAACATCCGTGGAGTATATGGTCGTAACTCAAATTGTTCGTGCAATCGGTGCGGGATTAGGATTGATGCCTGCAGTTACATGGACAATTGCAGTTGTTTCAGGTGATGTTGAGGATGCAACAGCAATCAACAACACCGTAAGGCAAATCATAGGTGCAATCGGTTCAGCGATTGCAGTTGTGTTGATGGCTGTGTTTGCAGGAGGAAATGTGGGTCATAACTCCATTTCAGTATCTGCATTTGCGCAAACTTCACTTGTGATGTCAATTCTTGCCGTCATTATGGCGGTGATTGTGGTATTATACATTAAGGATGAGATTCACGATTTAATGTGAATTCATTTTTATTTTTTTAAACATCGATATGATTTAATTTATAAATCAATTTTTACTTTTTTAAGTATTTTAATTATTTTAATCATAAATTACCTATTATATGTTATTTTTTTGAAATTCTTATTTTAAATTAAAATGGGCAATAATATATACTATTAAAAATTATATATTATATTATGAGGATTATTTTCAATAATTAATTCTTACAAATTGGACTTAAAGGAGGTGAAAAATGAATAAAAAACTAATGATTATCGGGCTTCTTGCATTGACATTACTAACGCTGAATGTTTGTGCTGCTCAGGAAATCGATAATTCCACTGCGGTCAATGACACATTGTCCATTTCAGATGAACCAGTTCTTGATGCAACTAATGACGCTCATGTTCTTGAAGCGTCAAAGACCAATACTCATCTTGAAGTTGCAGGTCAAACAAATTTTGACGTTATCGGTGATTATTTTAAGGTGAAATTATTGGACGGCAATAATAACGCTCTTAAAAATACCAAGGTAACATTTACTGTAAACGGCAAAAGCTATAATCAGAATACTGATTCTTCAGGCATTGCCAAGCTGCAAATCCGATTAAATGACGGATCTTATAATATAGTCTCCAAATTTGCAGGAAATTCGAATTACAATGCTGCGTCTCTGACCACCAAAATCACAATGGACAATACTCGTGAAGTGGAAAGCTCAATGAGCAATGCTCAAATTCAAAGCATTATAGACAATGCCAAGGCAAACAACGTTATATTATTTAAAGGTTCAAGTTATTCAAATGTCAATTTGATTATCACAAAATGCTTGACACTGCAGAGCAATGTTGGAACCACTTTGAAATCAGGTTCATCATCTCCTGTGATTACCATTAAAGGTTCTAAGGCCTCCTTATCAAAAGTTAAAGGATTCAAGATTGAGGGTGCAGGTGATGGTATTGAGGTTGACGGTGCAGATTATGTTAGCATTTATAATAATGACATTGCCTGTAAGGGCAATGGTGTTGTTGGTGTGAACACCAAATATCTTAACATTACCAAAAATGACATCGTTAAAAACTCAAAAAGTGGAATAAGTATTGCACAATCAAGTTACTCTTATATTTTTAACAATAAGGTTACCAATAACGGTGCAAATGGTATTGAAGTGGCCAAATCAAGCAATGTTTTCATTCATGGAAACACCATTTCAAGCAACGGTAAAAATGGAATTAATTTGGACAGTAAAGTCAACGGCAAAAATTATGGTAGCGGACCTTCAAATGTCCAGATCAATAAAAATACAATCACCAAAAATGGAAATGATGGTATTTTGGTTCAAAATGCTGGAGACAATTTAAATATAAAGTCCAATACTATCCAATCAAATGAGATGAATGGTATTTCATTGGCACATGTTGGAAATAACGTAATCCAGTCTAATGTGATAACATACAATGGGGATAACGGTATAAAATTCTTTGACATGTATGTAAAGCCTAAAAATCAGGATATTAGTTATAATGCACTTTTCGGCAATTCACACATGGAAGTTGAAGCCAAGGATACCTATTATCAGGATAACGGCGAAAGACTGGAGTTAGGTGACAATTGGTATACTGATAGAGCAGGAATCTGTCCGAAAATCAAGACAAACAATATTAAATTTACTGTTAGTCAAATTGGCCCTAATAAGTATCAGGCCACATTTCTGGATTCAAACGGAAATATTGCAAGTTTGCTTCCCGACAGGACTCTTACCTATACAACAAATGATGGTCAGAAGGTAAGTATTACAATCCGGGGTGGTGCTGGAGTATTTACCGTAAATGCCAAAGATGGTGATAATGTAAAGGCAACTGTGGATAACTCCGAAAGAGATAATGTTCATGATGCAAACACAAAAAGTTCCAAAGAAATCAACGGTAAATCCCCTGAATACAACTATCCGGATATTCCACAATATGAACTATATGAGGATATAGGTAGCGGCAGTGGCCAGGGCAGTGGAAATGGTCAAGGTGGCGGTAATGGACAAGGCGGAAGCGGTAACGGAAATTCCCAACAGGGAAGCGGTGAAAATGTCGGCAACAGTACCCATAGCCAAAGCATGGACCCTTCTAACAGTGCAAATAATCAGCCAAATCAGGTGTCACAGCCTGAAAGTGCCCAAGTCACTTCACAGGCCGGAGCATCCGATGCGGGCCAATCCAGTGATTCAAGTTCCGGACCTCAGTCTGTGGTTAAACAAATTATAATTGATGAAGATGAATTTTTTAAAGTTTCTGGAATTTCATTTATAATATTGTTAATAATTTTGACAATAGGATTGTATTATCGTGAAGATATATGCGAAATGAAATCCAAATTATGATTTTCATCTCTTTTTTCTATTTTTTTCTTGTTTTATAAAAAATTATTTAAAAGATTTTAAATAAATATCATATTATCTTACCTTTGGAGGAATAATATGAATAAAAGCGATTTGAAAAGAAATTATTTTATGCTTAAAGGCCCACTTGCCAAAAAAGGTTATGATTGGTGGTGGCATTCATTCACTGGCTACAATAAAAAAACCGGTGAGGCAAGACCATTTTTCATCGAATACTTTACATGCAACCCGGCATTGGCTGAAGAGGAGCCTGTCCTTGGTCAAGACCCTGAAAACCAAAAAGCAGGAAAACAACCGTCATATTGTATGATTAAGGCCGGTGCATATGGTAAAGATCCAAAGCAGATTCATAATTTTTATTCAATGAAATACTTCAACTGCCCTGATGATGAGCTGAACATACAGGTTGGGGACTGCAGTTTGACAGAAACACATATGAGCGGATTTTCAAGGGTGTCTGAAGAGGATGCCAAAAATCACCCAGAATACATGTCTGATGCAGGAGACATGATGTGGGATTTGGATATTGACAAACAAATCACATTCAATGTGGGTTATGGTGCAAGCTCATTATTCAGAAAACTGAATTCATTTGAAATGTTCTGGCATGCGGAAGGAATCAAGACACAATACAGCGGAACTGTCTGGCTGGATGGTGAGGAATATGAGGTGATTCCTGAAAAGTCCTATGGATATGCCGATAAAAACTGGGGAGGAAACTTTACCTCACCTTGGCTTTGGATTTCCTCATGCAATATAACAAGCCTCATCAGCGGTAAAAAATTGAATAACTCTGCTTTTGAAGCAGGAGGCGGAAGACCGAAGGCATTTGGTATTGAACTTCCTCGTAAACTCCTAATCGGATTTTACTATGAAGGAACAATGTATGAATACAACTTCGCCAGATTCTGGAATATGGTAAAGATAGACTTTGATTTCCAGGAAGGGGAAGACGTTCACACATGGCATGTCAATGCAAGCAACAGAAACTCAAGAATGGAACTGGTGCTTTACTGTAAGCGTGATGAAATGATGCTTTTCAACTATGAATCACCTGACGGTAAAAAAAGGCACAACCGCCTATGGAATGGTGGAAGCGGATACGGTGAAATCAAGCTATACAAAAAGGACGGAACATTAATTGACCATGTTAAGATAGAAAACGCTGGCTGTGAATACGGGGAGTATGATGACGAATGATATTCACGGACATAATTGCGTTAATAATAGTATATGTTTATGTGGCGGTCATTTTCGTTGTAGCTGAAATGGTTTTAAAGACAAGGCCTGAAGTTTCACGTAAGTTTCTCCACATTATGGTAGGTAACATGATATTTGCCATGCCGTTTTTCTCAGATCCATGGGTAATGGTCTGGTTTTTAACACTGCCTATCACAATAGGACTGTTCTTTTTAACCGAATACTCACCAGTCAAGATAGAAAACAGCGTAACCGAATCAGGTCATGCACTGGGATTGTTTTTCTATGCACTGATTTGGACAGTATTGATTGCGGTATTTGCAACAATCGCTCCTGCAAATGACCCTAAATTCTTCATATGGATTGTAGCACTGGCTATCGTTCCTATGGTTTATGGTGACGGATTTGCAGCATTGATCGGTCAAAAATTCGGAAAAGTCAAATACACAATTTTTGGAGGTACAAAATCCCTTGAGGGATCACTTACCATGTTTGTCATTACCTCCGTGATGAGCGTATTTGTCTGGATGGTTTTCACATCAATCGGCTGCACTATGCCTGAATTCAATCTGGTCAACATATTGCTGATTTCGGCTGTGGCAACAATATGTGAAGCTTTCAGTTATGGTGGAATTGACAACCTGACAGTTCCTGCAGTAACTTCAATCTTATATTATCTGGTGGCTGTATTATAGCTGCCAATTTCAATTCTTATTTTTTGCATTTCACTGGCCAATTTTTGCATCTTGGAAACATCGCCAAATAGCCATTTATATAGACTTTTACCAAGTTATATTATCGAATGGTTGATAGGTGAAAAAATGAATTTAAGACAGAGAGCTGAAAGAAGAGTGGATGCAAAAATCGAATTTCAAGAAAATCTATATAAATATATTATTGTAAATGTAATAATAGCAATTATTTGCCTGTTATTCATGAAAAGTTTTTGGCTATTGTTCATTGTAATGTTTTTCTGGGGATTTGATGTCTTGGATAAGTTTTTCAAAGCCTATTCCATTAAAGACCATCGTGAAGAAATGATAGAAAAGGAACTTTCAAAAATGGGTGAATAAGATGTCTGATAATTTATACAAGATAGCTGAGGATAGAGTGGAGAAAAAGATTAAATTCTATAAGAATTTGCAAGCATATATTATAGTCAATGCATTTTTGGAAGTTATTAATTGGTTTTTCTCACCGGAATTCTGGTGGGTATTGTTCCCAGTATTTTTCTGGGGAATAGGTGTTTTTAAAGACTTTTTAATGGCATTTGTATTTGTCGATAGGTTCAGTGACGATTACAGAGAACGCAAAATCAAAGAGGAAATGGAAAAATTGAAGGCATAAATTATGAAGGTAAATCTATTTGTTTCAAGGGATATTGAGGAGCCCCATGCAGATATTCATACGAATGAGCTGACCGATAATGTTACAAAAGCGATATCCATTTTGGAAAGCGATGAGTCATCTGATATGGTTGCCGTAAAGAAAGGATCTGACATTGCACTTCTGCAGATGGATGAAATATTCATGTTCAGGGTTGAAGACAAGCAGGTTAAGGTGTACACTGAAAATAATGAGTATCTGATTAAAAAACCGTTATACCAGGTTGAAGAGACATTAAGCAGCGATTTTGTCAGAATCTCTAAAACTACTGTCGTTAATCTTAAAAGAATTGAACGTGTTGCCCCTTCACTTAGGGGGATGATGTTTATAGAATTGAAAAACGGTTTAAAGGACAATATCTCAAGAAAATATTTGCCTGACTTCAAACAGGCTTTGGATTTATAGGTGAAAATATGAAAGTGGATTTGATTAAAAGATTGGCAATGGGCGCTTTTGTAGGATGTTTTATTGTAATGCTTGTGATGGTTTTCATGTCTTTGGAAAGAGGCCCTCAAAATATTCAATTTGATGGCATGACAATTATAAATGCATTTTTAGGATCAATTGTTGTCGGCTGGGGATTTTCCCTGACAGGATTGATTTATGAAAGGGAAGATATTGCATTTCCTCTTCAGATTGCATTCCAAATGGGTATAGGAATGGCGATTCTGTTTGCAGTTGCCGTTTATCTTCAGTGGATGCCGGTTAACTTGGGAATCGGAATAATCATTGAATGGATAATCATAGCATGCATATTTGCGGCTGTTTCATGGTGCGGCTTTTACATCTATTATTATCTTGTCGCACGTGATTTGAATAAAAAAATAGTAAATAAGTAAATAGCTTGACTATTTACACTCACAATTTTTTAAACCTGTTTTTTTAAAATAAGTTTTTTTTATATAATTAATTATTCATTTTTGTGAAATCCGCACTCAGAACAGGTTTTGGTTTGGAATTTCACAACCCCTCCACATTCAGCACACATCCATTTTTCACGGTCCTCACTCATCATGCGGCCGATGCCCATGGTCTTGATCCTTTTAGCTGAACTTAAAGTGTCAAGATTATGCCTTTTGACATATTTTTTGGAGTGTTTCTTAAGCATTGGGCATGGAAACTCACTGCAACGTCCGCAATAGCTGAAATTCTTCTTGTCAAAACAAGTTTTAATCTTACATTTCAAACTTGCCTTATTTTTACCGTTGTCACTAATCAAACAGCCTGCACAAGGATTTTGATATCTCTCACAACTGATGCAGTTAATCCCACATGGGGCTAATAATCTTGAATCTAAGGTTTCAGGCATTTTCATGAAGAAAGTTATATATTTAATTTTTAATAAATATTACTCAATGAATATTTTAGGTTGATGAATCTATTAACTGGAGAAAATCCGCACTAGCGGCATCACTTGACGGAGAAAGGGACCTTAAGATTATTGATTTTGGAACTCATTAAGTGTTGTAACTGAGGATAGTTTAAGTAAAGCTTATTGACTGATGTAAAACTTTTGAATTGGATAATCAACGAAAAGTTTGTGTACTCATGAAAACAAATTTAAAACTAGATTTGTAGGTGATATTATGAATGAACAAGACTATGATGAACAATTGAAAAAGGCGGCCAATTTCCACGGTCACGTTTGTGGGGGAATAGCTATTGGAACAAAGTTGGCGATGTATGGTTTGGAGCTGCTTGGAATGCCTTTAAACGAAAGGCATAAAAATCTAATAGTATTTTTGGAAATTGACAGATGCATGTCTGATGCCGTCCAGTCTGTTACAGGATGTTCCATGGGAAAAAGAACCTTAAAGCAAATGTATTACGGAAAGTTCGCAGCAACATTCTACAACCAGGATACCGGTGAGGCCTTAAGAATAACTGATGCCGATGCAAACAAGAAATTAAAGGATGAAGAAACCAAAGAGGAAATGATTGCACGTTTCAGGAAAACTCCTCCTGAAGAACTGTTTAAAGTAGAAAAGGTTAAAATTGAATTGGGTCCTGGTGACATGCCGGGCAAACCTTATACCACGGCATTCTGTTCAGTTTGTGGTGAAAAGGTTTCTGATGGCAGACATAAATTGATAGGCGGAAAACCGGTCTGCAAATCCTGTGCAGAAGGTTCTTACTATGAAATAATTGAAGAATAACTTGGATTTTTTTCTTAATCATTTTTCTATATTTTTTTTGTAATGGTTTATTTTTAGCTAATTTTATTTTAAATTTCTTTATTTCATAAAATAACAATTATTATTCTTTTTTTATCAATTTTAAGATGCAAGTGAGTACTTACATTCGAAAACATTTATATATGGTATTGTTCATACAATTACCTGTGCCCAGATGTGTTAATGTGATTAACACTGCACCTATCAAACTATTAATGGGTGATATTATGAATATTTCAAAAAAATTATTAACTTTACTTGCAATATTTTGTGTAATTGCATCTGCTGGTGCAGCATTTGCAGCTGATGCATACGGTGACATCGGATATGATGAATTAAGCTACACTGATGACATTGGAGAGTGGGTAGGTAGCCACAGCGATGATAACCAAACTGGTTGGGCAGGTAGCCAATACAATGAAAATGATCAAGGCGGATATGCTGGCAGCCAATACAATCAGGATGAACAAGGTGGATATGCTGGCAGCCAATACAATCAGGATGAACAAGGTGGATATGCTGGCAGCCAATACAATGAAACTTCAGAACATGCTGCAGGAGAACCGGTAAACACAACTGCTGACGCACCTGTAAATGAAACTGCTGATACAGTAGCACAAAACATGACTGCTAATGCAACTTCCTCCCATAAAATGTTAGAAACAGGTAACCCAATTTTAGCATTATTTGCGGTTGGTGCTGTTTTAGGCGCTTACGCAGTTTATAAAAGAGAATAGATTCATGATTAACAAGGCAGGATTTCACTTCCGGCTCATCTTCCTTTTAAAATATTTCCTAATTTTTCTCTTTGAATAATCTATTTTTACGATACATTTATAAATACATAAAACAAATAGTTTATTACTGTTATTTTTTAGCAGTATTAATTACTTTTTTTGGGATAAGTTCCCATATGGATGTGGCCTTCGTGGCTGAACAAAAAGGTGTTAATTTATGTATAAATATATTAGAGACGCATGGAAAAACCCGGATGAGTCCTACGTACGTGAACTCATGTGGGAAAGAGCTCCTAAATGGAGAAAGCAAAAAGCAGTTCAAAGAATTGAAAGACCTACCAGACTAGACAGAGCTAGAAGTTTAGGTTACAGAGCTAAAAAAGGTTTCGTTTTAGTAAGAACCAGAGTAAGACGTGGTGGAAGAAGAAAAACCCGTCGTTTCAATGGTCGTAAACCTAAAAGAATGGGTGTAAACAAAATTACCCAAGCAAAATCCATTCAAAGAATTGCTGAAGAACGTGTAGCTAAAAAATACCCTAACTTAGAAGTATTGAACTCCTACTGGGTATGGTCTACAGGAAAACATAAATATTACGAAGTAATTTTAGTAGATCCACTTAGTCCTTCTATCGTTAACGATAAAAAAATCAATTGGATTTGCTCCAAAAAACACACTAACAGAGCTCTCAGAGGCTTAACTAGTGCTGGTAACAAAGGACGTGGAATCAAATCTAAAGGAAAAGGCTCTGAACAAGCTAGAAGAAGAAAATTATAATTCTTCTTTTCCTTTTTTTGATTCAAATGATTCATAATATTAAATTCAGGGCTTTCGTTTATGAAAATGAAAGCGTCGATGAGATTTCTCAAGCTATTTTAAATATTTTGCCTGAAGCTGAAATCGAAGCGGAGGAAGCTGAAGGATTACTTGAAGATAAGATTATAATCTTGTCTGGTGTCGTATCCAAAAAGAGATACACAAAGACTTTTTTTAACACACTCATAGAGTGGACTGATTTGGAAAAACTGAATGATGATTTAGAGCGCAAGATCGATGAAAAGGGTAACTGGTTTTTAAGATTCGATAAAAAAGACGCTCTTGATGAAATCTGGACCATTTTGGATAAGGGCGATGCAATTCATCTCAAGGTAAAGATTGCTGCATATCCCGCTAAAAAGCAGATTGCAGTTGACAAGGTCCGTGAAGCAATTTCAAATGATTAAAATGGAATTTGATCAAATCATTCGGGAATTTGAAAGATTGTCCGATGTTGATTTTGCAGAAAACATGAAAAAATTTGGCATTAGGTATGTCAAAAGCTATGGGTTGAGGCTTCCCCAGATTAGAAAAGTCGCCAAGCAATGCGGAAAAAACCATGATTTGGCATTGAAACTTTGGAATCATGGATATCATGAGACTTATTTGATGGCTACATTAGTGGAGGAGAGCGAAAAGGTATCCTCCAAACAATTGAACGATTGGGTCAATACCTTCTATTCATGGGACCTGGTAGACCAGGCATGCATTAATCTGTTGAGGTTCATTCCCGAAGCACGTGAAAACATTTTCATCTGGTGTGATTCCGATGAGGAGTTTGTCAAAAGGACGGCATTTAGCCTGATAGCCGTTTTGGCAGTCCATGAAAAGGAATCTGATTTTGAAATATATTTTGACGTGATTAAAGAGGCATCTAAGGACAATCGCAATTTCGTTAAAAAATCTGTCAACTGGGCAATAAGGCAAATAGGAAAGATTGATTTGGAAAACAACCGAAAAGCTTTGGATCTTGCTTATGAAATACTGGAAATTGACAATAAGGCAAGCAAATGGGTTGCCCGTGGTGCAATCAGGGAACTTGAAAGCGAAAAGGTCCGCTCAAAATTTAAGTAAACTTTATTTTATCGTTTTTCAAATATATTATCATGGTGATTAAATGGAAATGAAAAGCTATTATCTGATAATATTGTTGGTTGCTTTTGTAATCTGCATTGGAGTGTTCTGGTTTCAATTCAACAATGATGTGGCAACATTCATAATGATTAACGAAACTGAAGTTGCTGAAAACAGCTCATTTTCAGGAATGCTGGTTGACGCTTACGGTATGGGTGTGGCTAACCAGACAATAACCTTTCACAAGCCAGGCCATGAAATGGGAACCCTTGTTGATGTCACAACAAATGAGAATGGTGAGTTCACAATAGATCATGCCCAATATCTGCCTAATGCCGGAAAAGACAATTACTATGGCAACTTTACATTTGCAGGCCATGACAAGTATAAGGGATGCACCTTTGAGGGAAATGTGTCCGTAGTGGCAGGTTAATCCTTTAATGAAAATTTTTTTAATAATAAAAATCTAATACTTAATCATGAAAAGGATTTTTAAATTTATTGAAAAATATTATTTCATAATAATCATATTGGCCGTTGCGGTTTCTTTAGTTTATCCTAAATCATTTCAATGGGTTTTAAGTAACTATAATGGCATAAATGTATTGAATTTGCTTTTAAGTATAGTTCTTTTTACAATGGGAACCACTTTGAAGGCAGATGACTTCGTCAATGTATTTAAAAATCCAAAAGAGATTGGTGTTGGTATTTCAGCACAATATATTATCATGCCCCTTATCGCATTAGCCATTGCAAAGATTTTTTGTTTAGATGATGCTTTAACGGTTGGCCTTGTTCTGGTTGGAACCGTGCCCGGTGGGACTGCCTCTGATGTAATCACATTTCTTTCAAAAGGGGATGTGGCATTGTCAGTTTCCCTGACCTCGGTGTCCACTGTGATTTCACCGATTTTGACTCCATGGATAACTCTGCTTTTAATAGGAAATCAGATTCATTTCAATCCTGTCGACATGTTCGTTTCCATAATTGAAATCGTGATCATTCCTATTGTTTTAGGTTTGATATTAAATTACATATTCCCTGATTTCTGTGAAAAGCTAAAGGATTATCTGCCTGCTGTTTCATCAATTGTGATTTGTCTTATCGTTGCAGGCGTAATTGGTGCCAACAAAGAGGCAATATTGACATCTTCAGCAATAATAATTATTGTAATTGTTTTACAATATTTCCTTGCGATGATACTCGGATTTGGAGTTGGCTATCTGGCGGGTATGGATAAAAAGCAGATTGTAACTGTTGCAATCGAGTTGGCTTTTCAAAATTCGGGATTGTCTACAAGCCTTGCAAAGACTCATTTTCCGAATTTGTCCCAGGCAACAGTTCCGGGAGCTCTCTATTCGGTTTGGCAGAATCTTGCAGGATCGATTCTCGCTTATATATTCAGAAGATATGTATAACATTTTTTTAATTTTGAATACATTCAAACCAATGAAAAAAGCTCAAAAAAGAATAAAATATAATTTCAATTTTGTTTGGTATTGATGCTCCAGTTCAAAATCATGCTGATGTGCATAACGTTAAAGATAATGCAATAATTCTTACATTAAATTAAAAGAATAAATGTAACTGTAGTTTATATTAATCGTTTCTTGTTGGAAAGTGAGGTGAAAATATGTTCCCTCTGTGTGATGATTTTCATCATGAATTTTTAGGCTTCAATTTTGTAAATGCCACTGAAAGCCCAACAACAATAATTGTGATGATTGCATATGTTGCCAATTCAAGCGGGTTTTGATCAATGAACAGGTCTGCAATTCCAAATACCCAAACCCCTATTATTATAATAGGCAATAAATATTTCAATGTAAAAACCCATGTCTTTCCAACCTTAAAAGTTGAAAATTCATTCAGCACAGGAATAACCTTTTCAACACCATAGAACCATCCGAATATTATGGCCTGAACTCCAATCAGAATCAATATTCCAAAATTATTTACAAAACCGTCCACGATTTCAACCAGATAACTGCTTATTCCTGTTGAAAAAATAATGGTGCCTATGCATGCAACAATTGTAAGAATTGTAACTCCTTTTTTCCTGCTCCATCCAAACTTGTCGCACAAAGATGAAAGCAAAGGTTCAAAGAGTGCAAAAGAAGATGTCAGCCCTGCAAACAATATGGACAGGAACAGTAATGGGGCAATAACATGTCCCATCATTCCCATTGTATTGAATATCTGAGGGAATACAATAAATATTAATCCGGTACCCTGACTGATTAGTTCATTCATAGGTATTGAAGAGTGCATTGACATATATCCAAGTATTGAAAATACTCCAAAAGCTATGAAAATCTCATATATTGAGTTTGTAATGACAACAATCAGCACTTCATCAGTCAATTTTGTATTTCTTGGCAGATAACTTGCATATGTATATACCATTGCCTGACCAATGCTTAAGGAGAAGATTATTTGTCCAAAGGCCGCAAGCCAAACATGTATGTCAAGAAGTGCCGACCAGTTTGGAGTAAGCAATGTGGTTATTCCAACATTAAAACCAGGCAATGTGAATGCATAAATGAAAACAAAAATCATGATGGTAAATAATATTGGAATCAATACGGTTGATATTTTACCGATTCCCTTGTCCACATCCTTAACGGACACTATCCAAAAGATTCCCCATAATATTAATGTACAAATCAGCGTAGGAAATATTATTGTTGTAAGTGATGAGCTTGAACTTCCCCCGACATAATTTGTAAAAAATGAGGCAGGGTCATTTCCCCATCCGAAATTAAAACTGTTTAACAGATATGCAAGGTCCCAACCTAAGATGATCATGTAGTAGATTACAACAATAAACACCAATAAAACCAGCATCCAAGCTATAATTTCAAATTCCGGACGAATGCTGTGCATTAAATTGGAAAAACTTTTCTTGAAACTGAATCCCAACCCATACTCTAAAATTAAAAATGGAATTCCCATGACTAAAATTGCGATGGTATAAGGTACGAAAAATGAGCCGCCTCCATTGGAATACAGCACGTAACTAAATCGCCAGATATTGCCTATTCCTATAGTCAGGCCTATCATGGCCAATACGAATGTAAACACTGAATTCCATTGGGATGTTTTGTTCATTTTTTTCACTTTCGTTAATAGTTTATGTTGTACTCATTATTCTTTTAAAAATGTGTTATGATTTGATATTTATTGATTTGATTATTTATAATTATGTAAAATTAACAAGATATATTATAAATTATTTAATTGTTTAATGTGATTTTAGGAGTCCAATTCTAAATTTTAATCTTATCCCTGTGCCGATAATGAGAACAGTCATAATAAGCATGACAATATGTAAAATAAGCAGAATCAGTGATGTCTGATTGAATGCCACAAATGAAACAGGGAAAATTGCCGAATTGAAAGTTGTACATTGAATGAATATTGATTAGGACAATTTTAATTAAAAAAAGAAAAAAATGGTTTAATTATCATGCCTCAGCATACAATAAACCGATAGCTCTGTATAAAAACAATATTATAAACGGCACTCCAACAAAAATGCTTATGAAAACGCCGATGTATGGAATCAATCCTATCAGTCCGATGACAAATGACAAAGCCAATGCAATTATATAAATTACAATCAATGTGACTATAATTTTTAAAAAGCCGATCTTTGACATGTCCTTTAATATTTCCCTGAATCTCAGACCTTCGGTTCCGCTTCCTGTTTTTGCAAATCGCACCAGTCCTGTAAATGACATCAATGAAAATATGATAAATAGGATAATTGCAACAATTAAAGTAATTGTCAATGAATTGGTGAATGTGTTCATTGTTGATTGGGGAACTGCAGCCATTATTTTGGTCAAATTGCTTGTGTTATTGGCCATGGCATCAATGCTGACATATACGATTTTAGTGAATGAGGAAAACAGTCCTGTTGCGGAAGCGACAATTATGACAAGGATTGCCGGTATGATGAAATAGATTATCTCTAAAACCAATGCCTTAACGCCCATGACAAAGTGTTTTACATAATCAAAGTCGGGAAGTGTAGCTTCACCTTCAGTTCCACCTTTAATGACCTCAACTGAGTATCCTAAAACTATAAATGAAACTATTAAAGTCACAAGGGTTAAAATGATGGATACGGTCCCATCCTTAATGCCATATGATGGAATAACTGTTGATAGGCTCATTAGAATAACTAAAACACAGAATATTAAAAATTTTCGAGTATCGCTAATAGGATATTTAATAGCGTCCATTATGATTTCACGTAAATTCATATTTATCACATTACTTAACTGCTTGATAAATATATATTTTTAGATAATAGTATTTAAAATTTAAAGTATAAGTCCTAATTAACGAAACAAACTTTCCAGTTTTTTTCAAATCGCTGAAATTGGCATAATCTTAATATATATGAATAATATAAAATATTAGTATAGAGGCATAATATGAACAAAAAAATAGTTTCATTGATTCTTATTATAGTAATTTCCTTTTGTTTTATAAGCATTGTCGTAGCGGACAACGTCACACATGATGATAACAATGCTACAGATGATGATGACAATGTCACCCATGATGATAACGATACAACAGATCATGGCAAATCGAGCGATAAAGACAAAGATGACAAGAACAAGAATAAAGATAAGGATAAAACGGATGATAAATCCAAAAAGAACTATATCTTGGCTAAAGGAAGTGGAAATGACATTAAATTTAGCGATGGATTTAGAGGATTTATTTTAGATTATTCAAAACATCCTGCAAGTTCAGGAGATAAATTCAAACATGTCTCTACATCAAAGGCCAGCAATTCAAATGAACTGAAGCTGGCGATAATAGAATGCTACAAACTTTATTCAACAGGAGATATTGCTAAAATAATATCTGATGTGGTAAAAACAGGATCCGCCAGCGGCAAGGTCGGTGAAGCGGTTGAGGCCTCACACGAAAAAGTAGGCGACCATGAGGCCGTTAAAATAGACAACCATACTGAAGCTGTTTTTGATTTTGAAGTTTTAAAATCAGTATCCGGCAATGAATCAGATTATTTTGCATATAAAGTATCATTTAAGAATGTCGAAGAGGAACACATAAATCAAACTAATTTAACAAATACAACAAACACTACCAATAAAACAAATAATACCAACATCACAGCTATTGCTCAGCCAGATAATGGAACAAATTCCACATTTCTGCAGGACTTATATGATTATTTGGCTGCCCTTGCCAATTCACTCTTTGATGCCTGGAAACCGATTATCGACTCATTAATCAATGACTTTCTAATGATTATCAATGCTCTGGAACAACTGGCAAAGCTGTTTGAAGATGTTATGGCGGAAATTCAGTCTTTGATTGATGCCATTGGAAAGTTTTTAGAGTTGCTTCAATCGTTGTGGGAAGGGCTTGATGGGCTTTTCAAATTACTTGCCATTATATTAACTGCCATTCAACAGCTTATGAACTTTATTGGCCAAATTGTGGATTTCATTATGGGACTTGTCTCCGCAATTATCTCTCTGGTACAGCAACTTTTAGGATTACTGCAGACATTAATAGATTTCATAATGGGAATTATCTCTGAACTTTTAGGATTGCTGCAGGCCTTAATAGATTTCATTATGGACTTGATCAATCAAATAATATCATTTATTCAAGCGATTTTAGCCTTCTTGGCATCAGTCGGCAGTTTCTTGATTAATGTAATTGAAAATGCAGTAATTATAATAGCTTCATTTGTGATTATTACAATTGGAGCATTCATTTACAATAGAATAAGATAATCTTCATCTTATTCCTTTCTTTTTTAATTAAATTTGTCCTATTAATTTAGGTAATGGCGTTAATTTTTGTTTTGCTTAAAATGTATTTTACTAGTATTTTTTCATCAAAAAATTTCAAATCAACAAGGTTTATAAAATAATTTTATATTTAATGAACTTTTAATATATTATTAAGTAATGATGTTTGTTTAATATGGAATAGTTTCATTTCTCATATTAAAATTTAATATACTAATATAAAAATTGATTTTTATATAGACATATTTCAAGTATTTGAAATCAAAAATATAGAGAACGTCATTATTGATAGAAAAATAGATAAAGGTTTTAATTATGAAGACGAAAAGGAGCATATTGATACTTTCGCTCCTAATTGTTGTTTTATTTACGCTTACAACAGTAGTTGCAAGCGATGTAAATTCTACAGATGCAATTAGTGAATCAGAGGATATTGATTTAAGTATCAGTAACGAAATTGATAATGGAAATAATGCAAGCGATGGAAATCATGAAGTATTGTCCGCAAGCGATGAAGATGTCCTTTCTGCAGGAAGCGGAACATTTTCTGATTTACAAAAAGAAATTAAATCAGCAGAAGGCATTCTTGTTCTTAATAAAGATTATTATGCAACAAAACCAGGGTGGTTTTCATCAGCACATGTGACCATTAATAAGGACATCATAATCAATGGAAATGGCCATACCTTGGATGCCAAGCAATTCGGAAGAATATTTAAGATTACCGGTGGAAAAGTTACATTGGTGAATATAAGATTTATTAACGGATTCGAAAGCAAGAATGGGGGCGCAATTTATTGTGAGGATGCAAAATCTTTAACAATTGACCATTGTATCTTTGAGAATAATGCGGTTAAAAGTTCAAAAGAGATACATGGAGGCGCAGTTTATTGTGAAGACACTGATTTAAAGGTAACCTATTCAATATTCAAAAAAAATAGTGTTGTTGGTAAAGAAGAAAGTGGTGGTGGAGCATTAACAAGGCGTATAGGTGGTCTTGATAAGATAGTATTTGAGGTGACAAACTGTCAATTTATTGAAAACACAATTTCTAAAGGCGGCAGGAGTGCGGCTATTGAAACATGGTGTGAAAGAACTTCTGACGACCATCATCTCGATAACTCTAAGACAATAATAAGGGACTGTTCATTCGAAAAAAATATAATATTGGATAATCACGGCAAGGGCAAATACGGTACTGCAATAGCTTCAAAGGTTATTATTCTTGGTCCAATCTATACTTCTGGATCGAATGAAGTTGGTGTCGAACGCTGTGACTTCATATATAATGATGGCGGAATGGGAGTCATATCTGTTAGTATTGGCAGTGTTGCTGTTTCCAATAGCTTTTTTTATATGAACAATCGTGACGGAACTTGTGATTGTGTTTACAAAAATCATAAATTTGATAGTTATGGTGATGCTTTTGTAAACAATATAGTTATAGACAACGGTAGGGAAACACTGGACTGCGGTGCGGGTCAGGCTACAATTCGATCTCATCCTTTTAATCCAGGAAATAACTTTTTCGGATCAACCAGTAGTGTTATTGTAGAACCGAATTGCGGAAAAACCCGTGAAAACATATTTTATCAGCAAGGAGTATTGTTTTTGGACCAAACCAAGTTCTATGTGGAAGAAGGTCCTCATAAATTCAATTTAGAATTTGTTGGTTGTTATAATGGAGTACAGGGATTTCGCAGAGGCGGCATGAATGAAAATTGGGGTCGTTATGATTTTTCACACTTCAAATATGACGTTTATGATGAAAATGGAAATTTAATTAAGGCAAATCTTTCATTTTATTTTGAAGGGGGAAACACCGGATACACTAAATCAAGTTTTGAATACAAGTTCCCTACAGCAGGCCCTCATGAACTTAACTTTCATTACAGAGGATATAAAGTTGCTACAATAAACATCAGAATTGATTATAATGACTCATTCTCAGAACTGGATACTGTGGTAAAAAGTTCTTCTAAAAGCGGAATCTTAAATTTAACAAAGGATTATCAATATTATGAAGATTTTGATTACCAATTTTTATATGGAATTGATATTTCCAGTATCACAAGAATAATAGGTAATGGCCATATAATTGACTGTAAATATTTAGCTAGTGCATTCAACCATAATAAGGGAAGAATGTTAACTATTGAAAACCTTACAATCATCAATGGATTCACTACTCTTAATGGAGCAGCACTCAATGCAAAAAGTGCAAATATTACATTGAATAATTGTAATTTCGCAGGAAATGTAGCTGGAAATGCAGGTGGAGCAGTCTTTAGCAATGGTCAGATTAATATAAATAACTGTATTTTTGCAAACAACACAGCTGGTTTAGCCGGTGCGGTACAGTCAAACACACTTGTCATAAGCAATTCCATATTTGCCGGAAACCATGCTAACTCCACTGCCGGTGCGGTTTATGCCATGTTTTTAAATTCAACAAATGTGACTTTTGAATTAAACACTGCTCAAACTCAAGGTGGAGCAATACTCGCATTTTACACAAATATAATTAATAATACATTTAATGATAATTCTGCGGGGGATGGTGGAGCAGCATACATCCAAAATTCTGAAAACACAAATATTGTCGATTCATTATTTATAAATAATGTAGCAACCGGAAAAGGAGGGGCTGTTTACATCACATCTCCTACATTCAATATCACCGGTTCTGAATTCAGATTTAATGAAGCTGTCGATAAAGGGGGAGCTATTTTAATAGTATATGGAAATGGAAACATTGCAAATGCTATTTTTGATAACAATCACGCCCAGGATATTGTTAATGGAACCGCTATCTGGATAGAAAATGCTGATGTATTGATTTCTAATTCAACATTTGAAGATGATGAAGATAGTGAATATTATATCATATTCAATAATAATGATAATAAAGATGTCAATGCAACTGACTGTTCCTTTTCACTGGATCCTAAGGACACCACTTATCAGGTAAATCTCAAGAATAATAAAATAACATCCCCAACATCACCAAAAGGAAAATCAAGTGTTGAAATTTCACCGATTGCAGATGTTGCCTATGGGGAATCTGTATGTATTACTGTAAATATCGCAAATAAGACAGCTCCGAGTTATATCATCAGAAACGGTGTTGGAAATGTTGTTAAATCAGGACGATTGAATGGTGATTTAATTGTTGTTTCTGATTTGGTTCCGGGCAGATACACCATAACTGTTGTAAATCCAGAAAACAGCACAGTTGACAAAAGCAGCGCAAATGCAACATTCAATATAGGAAAAATAGACAGTAGGGTAACAATAGATGACATTGAAACTGTCGTTTATGGTGAAAACACAATAATCCGTTACCATATTGAAAATCCTACACAGACTTATGTCCAAATTTCAAATGATGGCCGTTGGACCAGACTGGATGATGTAAATTCAAATGAAATCGTTTTAAAATTAGATGCAGGAAATTATCTCGTTGAAATAACTAATGTAGGAACATCCACACATAATCCTTCATCACTTAGGAAAAATTTCAATGTAAGCCAGGCAGGATCAAAAATTAATCTCTTTGCAAATGAGGAATATCCATATGATGCCGTCTGCATCTATGCGGATGTTGAAAATTCCACCACAGTCAAAGCGGTGATTAAGGATTCAAACAACGAAATTGTTTATAACAGCATTATCCAAAACGGATTTATCTTGCCTGATTTAAGGAGTGGAACATATAACTTAACCGTTTATAATGAAGAAAGCAGAAATTACAGAAATAGCAGCGCAAGCATATTGTTTAATGTTGAAAAAGGAATAAATAACATCAACATTACTGCCGGCAATGTAAGTTTCGGTGAAAAAACCGTAATCAACGTCACTGCAGATGTTGATGGGATTTATACCATTAAAATCGGTGATGAAAATGTTAATGTTTCTGTCAATCAAGGATTTGGAACAATATCTCTGCTGTTGGGTGCCGGAAATTACACAGCCACCACAACATTTGCAGATTCCAATTTCACAGCATACATTGATAATGCAACATTCAATGTCAAAAAGGCAGAAGTTGAATTGAGCATAATGGTATTTGACAGGCCTTACTCTGCCAACATTACAGGTACCGTATACGCTGATCTTGATGGAAAATATAACGTGTCCTGTGGAAATATTATTGTTTCTGTCAATGTTGTTAATGGTATAGGACAATTTGACTTGGGAAAATTGAGTGCAGGCAATTATTCTGCAGTTGTGTTCCATGATGAGGATGAAAACTTCAAAATAGTATCCAACCAGACTCAATTTGAAGTTAGTCAAACCGGAACAAACTTCAATATAATTTCAAGCGCTTATGTAACAGCCTATGGAAATAACATTACATTAACTGCTGGCCTTCCTGGAAATGCAAAAGGAACAGTGACTTACACTTTCGCAAATGGAACCGAAATCATTACACTTAATGTAAACGGCAGTGTTAATTTATGTAATCTAAATGCCGGAACATATGAAATCTATGGATCTTACTCCGGAGATGAAAACTATGCTCCTGCAAAAGATAATATAGTCATAACCATTGAAAAAACTCTAATCACAGTTGAAATTAAAGTTAATGAAGTTTCCTATCCTGATGAAGTGGAATTTGAGGTATTGGCCACTTTGGATGGTGAATACACCCTTTTAATCGACAACAGTGTGTCAACAAACATTATTGTCAAAAATGGAATTGGAAAAACAAAATTCCCACTCAAACCGGAGATGTATGTTGCAACAGTGATGCATGATAATGAAAATTACATTTTAAATGTGACTGAAAAAGAGTTCACAGTCAAAAAAGGCGATGTTGATGTCAGCATTGAAGTTTTAAATAAGATTTACACCGAAAACATTACAGGTAACATTTATGCAAGTGTGGACGGTAAATATATTGTAAAACTAGATGGCATCAACTACACAGTCGACGTTGAAGACAATATAGGTGAATTTAATTTAGGTAACCTGTCAGCGGGAACCTACACAATTTATGTGATTTATGAATCCAACGGATATTACAACAACGTAACTAATAAGACAACATTTGAAGTAACTTCTACCGGAACAAACTTCAATCTGTTTGCAAATTCAACAACAATCTTATACGGAGAAAGAATCGAGATAATGCACAGCCTGCCTGAAGACGCAACAGGCATCATAACCTACATGATTGACAAAAATCCGCTGTCAACTGGAATGGCTCATGAATCAATATTCCTTAACCTGGCAGGCGGAAAACATGTATTATATGCAAAATACTCCGGAGACATAAATTATGTATCTGCCGAAGACAGTGTGACAATAACTGTTTACAGATTGGAAATTGAGCTGACAATAGAAGTTGAAAATACAACATATCTCAAAAATATTTCAGGTAAAGTCACTTCAAGCCTTGATGGAAAATATGCAGTATCAATTGGAGATCTGGTATTCAACATAACTATTAAAAATGGTGTTGCCACTTTCAATATTGATGAAGTTCTCAATGCAGGAATCTATGATGCATTCATTGATTTTGAAGGAAATGAGAACTATACAATGATTTTCAACAGAACTTCATTTGAAATCAGAAAATCTGAAAGCAAACTTGACCTTTCACTGAATTCAACAGAAATCATATATGGAGATTCAATCGAAGTAACTCCAATTCTTTTAGGTGGAGGAACTGGAAACATAACATATATCCTTGATGATGGTGAATTCATTGTCCAAATGCCTGTCGATGGAAAATTAACATTGTCTAACCTGACAGCAGGAAAACACATATTGTTTGCTAACTACACCGGAGACGCTAATCATGCTTCTGCCTGTGTTAATGTGATTATTGTTGTCAGTACAAATATAATCGCTTCTGACATGACACGCGGATACAATAGCGGTTTGGATTATCAGATTAAGGTTGTCGGCATTAATGGAAAGCCTGTATCTGATATGAATGTTGAAATTATCATCAACGGCAAAGTTTATAGTGTAAAAACCGATTCTGACGGTGTTGCAAAACTTAATGCAGGATTGGCTGTTGGAACCTATAATGTCATTGTTGCTAATCCTGATACCGGTGAGAACATAACCAAAACTCTCAAGATAGTTGGAAGGATTGCCGAAAACATAAACGTTGCTAAATATTATAATAGCAACTTTGCATATAAGCTTAGGATTATAGGTGACGACGGTAATCCTGTCGGTAAAGGAGTTATTGTGTCTGTCAAAATAGGCAAAAAGACCTACAATCTCAAGACAGATGATAAAGGTTACATTACAATAAAATTAACCAAAGCATTCACTCCTAAAACATACGCTATAACCGCTTCTTACAAAGGATACTCTATTAAAAATACCATTAAGGTAAAACAGGTATTATCCGCCAAGACACTTAAGGTCAAAAAGTCAGCAAGGAAAATAGTCTTAAAAGCTAAGCTTAAACAAGGCAAAAAAGCCCTTAAAAACAAAAAAGTGACATTTAAATTTAAAGGCAAAAAATACACTGCAAAAACCAATAAAAAAGGTATTGCAAAAGTGACCCTTAAGAAGAATGTCATCAAAAAGCTTAAAGCCGGCAAGAAATATTCCTACAAGGTAACATACCTGAAAGACACTATTAAAAAATATATAAAAGTTAAACGTTAGAGAATTTTCATTCTTTAACACTTTTTTTTTTAAATGATCGGTGATGAAATTTTTAAAGAATATATTAAAATAAGGTAAATGAGAGATGACCTCTCATTGCTTTTCAATTTTCATATCTTTCAGCCGCAGTATCAGAACAAAAACAATTGCCATCAGTATGGCCGTCACTATCATTATGAATCCCATGGCATCCTGAGTAATGGTGTCTAAAATGTTTTCAACAGTGCTGTTCTCTTTAACAGCGTCTACACTGTCCATATTTTGGAAGTAATCGTATACCTCTAGCTCGAATGCTTCATCTCCCGAATGTTCAGGGATGTACATGTCGACTGCATCAGAAACGCCTCCCATTATTCCAAGAACTAAAATTATTCCGATAATTGCTGTACCCATTGACTCGCCTAATGACTCCCCGATTGAAGTGATGCCTGATGCGTTATTTTGACTTTCATCAGGGATGTTGGCTAATGCAATATCTACAATTAAAGCCATTATAAAACCAAATCCTGCTCCTAATATGAACATTCCCGGCAGAATTTCCAGAGGTGTTGTGTCCAGTCTGAACTGATGGCTTAAAATCAGACATCCAATGATTGCTATTATGCTTCCTATTGCCATGAGTTTCTTGTGGCTTATTTTTTCCGTTAATGCCGGAGCCAGCATTGAGAAAATAAGCAATCCCACAGTCAGAGGAAGTGTGGCCAAACCTGTATCGAATGCATTTAACTCCAATACGCTTTGCAGATAGAGGGAAACTACAAACAATCCTCCTCCCATTATAAGATAACATAATATCAGTATAATGGTGCCCACACGCAAGTTTCTGTCTTTAAATAAATCAATGTCAAGCAATGGTATTTTTCCATTTCTTTTTCTTCTGCTTTCAAACCATGCAAAGGCTACTAAAACAATCACGCCCACAATTATTACAGCTATGCTGGTATTGGTATTCTTGGATAGGGATAAAATACCAAGGATTAACAAAACAAGACCTATAAATGAGATTATGGCGCCTGTAATGTCCAATTCACTTTTAGATTCTGTAGGTACGAAATCAGGTATTTTCTTTTGCATTATTAAAATAAAGGCAATGATTATTAATTCACATGCAAATCCATATCTCCAACTTAAAAATGTTGTCATTACTCCTCCGAAAAGCGGACCGACAGCAGATGCAACCGCACCCATAACGCCAACTATTGCCAAACCGGCAGTACGTCTTTCGCCGGAATAGGTTCCACTTACAATGGAAACGGTGGCGGGTAGCATTAATGCCCCGGCAATACCTTCTAGCACTGCCCATCCGATAAATAACATTGTATCGCTGGAACTTATTGCCGCAATCGATGTGCCGATACCATAAAGTACTGCACCGATTAAAAACAGTTTCTTTTTACCGACTATATCCTGAAGTTTGGCACTGAGCAGCATGAAAGCCGCAGTGAAGAGGGTATAAAATGTCATGATCATTTGAATGGTATTCACATTAGTATGCAAATCATCAACAAGCTGGGAAATGCTTACATTCATGAATGTAGAGTCCAAAGCTATAATAAAAGAAGCAAAAGCCACTACTATTAGCGGAATCCATGAATGTTCCTTTATTGTTTCATTCATATTTTAGTTGTCCTCCATTTTGTTATTGACATTTAGCCATGTCTTAATTATGATATATTTATAATTCAATATTTCATAATTGTTTTTTCTCATTGTTGTGTTATATAGTTTTTTGAAAATTTCTGGTGAAGCGAAAAAACAGTTAGATATGGAATGGTCGTTTAATTAAAGGTTGATTAAGAAAAATCAGACAAAAACAGATTAAAATATTTAAAATTAACAATTATAACAGTTTATATGTCAATCTAAATTCATTAAATCAATTTCTCCAAAACTAGAAAATGGGCCCGACGGGAATTGAACCCGCGACAACAAGGTTAAGAGCCAAGTGCTCTGCCAGACTGAGCTACGGGCCCATGTGAAAAAATTTTTTTACAAAAATTCAATACTAATGTTATGTCATTTACTATATTTAACTATTTTGTTTTTTTTTAGAACTCGGGATAATTAGAATATTTTCACATATACTCAGAAGAAAATATATAAGATGCACAGGCATACAATTTAACATTTTAATTTAAAGAAAAGAAAAAATGGATAGCTATATGATGAAACTGGGACTGCCCGCATTGCCACACACCATAACTTTTTTTGGTTTGCGAATCCCATCCTCTAAATGGCAGGAAAGTTCAATTATAATTCATAATCTTCACAAAACTTTCCAAAGGATAAGGAATGTCCTAAATGACAGTAATATTCAGTATACCCTTCGCTATCAAAATCACCAACAATGCCTCCTCCACTGTCCATAAATTCTTCGTAGCAGTGTCTGCATTTCAAATCACAATAGTTGCCGCCAACTGTTTTATTCTTTTCTATTTTACCATTCATTTCTTTTTCTTTTGTGATTCTAACGTTTTGCTCTTTGTTAGCTTTTTTTAATTCTTTTTTTATGATGTATTTAAGTTCTTCCTCACTTCTTTCTTCCTTTTTATTGATTAGTTTATCTTTTATATTTTCTTTAATTGAAATTACATATGGTGGGCTAATATTGTTTTTTCTTATTTCTGATTTGATTTCTTCTGATTCGAATATTTTATCAATTGTTTTTAATTTTTTCTTTTTTTCTTTTTTCTCTTCAGCTATTCTTTCTCTCTCTTTTTCTATACTGTCGTTGGCTGATTTAAATAAAGTTTTCTTTTGTTTTATATCAGATTTATCTATTTTAGCTCCGCAGTTTATGCAGAAATTATCCTCTTTTCTTATTTTAGCTCCACAGTTGGTGCAGAAATTATCCTCTTTTTCTAATTTTGTTCCACAGTTGGTGCAGAAATTATCTTCTTTTCTAATTTTAGCTCCACAATTCATGCAAAAATTGGCCATATTACACCATTCCCAAAGTCTTCTTAAAGAAATTTCAGTTAAAAAACTTATTTATAGATTTTGTATGTTTTTACATTTTTTGTGTTTTTAAGCAAAAAGCAAAGTCAACCAATACAAAAATATTACTGTGTTTATTGAACTTCCCTGGGTAAATAACTGGAATTTAACTGATGATGAGTTACAACAAATGAAACAGGTAAATTCATTGGTAATAATATAAATGTAAAATATTATGCAGAACCATTAAAAAGACTTAAATATTACTTTCAATTTATTATTATTATTTGGTGAAGGTATGGAAAAATTATATAAAATTATTTTAATTTCTTTCATTGTTCTAATGGCTATTGCAGGAGCATTTCTTTTAATGGGTAATTCTTCACATGTTGGTGAGGGACCGTCATATAATGCAAGTGCATTATCAAATAACCTTTCAATAAATATGGACAATTGGCGATATGATAAAACAAACGATATTTATTATCAGATAGGACTGGTATACTGTATGAATCCGGAAGATGCGACTTATGAATCCTGCGGAATCTACGTGCCCGGCAAATACTTTGAGGGAACTAAAATTTCAAATGGAAAATATATCTGTAAGATTAATGAAAGTGCAAATGTTGGAAACTACACTGCCGGTTCTGCACCTATTGTAATGCCTGTAGATACTCCACGTTATTCTGCATGCGCCGCACCTACCCGCTACAATGCAGATAAAGTTAAGGCCTATACTGATGAGGGTTTCATTTATCTGGATGCGGGATGCAGGGGAAAAGACAATGCAGAAGCACCTGATGGAGTGGTTGACCTGAAATCCGCCATAACTTATTATAGGTTTAACGGTGATGTACTGCCTGGAAACAATGAGAAAATATTTGCCTTTGGACATAGTGGAGGAGGAGCTCAATCTGCAATACTGGGCGCTTCCGGAAACAGTGAATTATATAATCAGTATCTTGAGGATATTGGTGCTGCAATGGTTGATAAAAATGGAAATAGGTTATCAGATGCCATTGAAGGTTCAATGTGCTGGTGTCCAATAACAAATTTTGATACTGCTAATGAGGCATACGAATGGAATATGGGGCAGTATGTAAGAAGTTCAAATACATTTGCAGGCGCCTTAAGCAATGACTTGGCAGAAGAATATGCCGTTTACATCAATGAGTTAGGCCTCAAAGATCCAAACGGAAACACACTTACGCTTAAAGAAAGTAAAGAGGGAGTTTATGCTTCAGGCAGCTACTACGATTATATGTTAGATGTCACTGAAGAGTCATTGAACAATTTTTTAAATGACACAACATTTCCATATACCTCAAGTTCTGATGCTATGGAAGGTATGGACGGTAATGCACAATCAGATGATGGTGAAATGCCAACTAAACGCAATGTTTCAGATTCATCAACAACTTTTAAAACCGCAAAAGACTACATCAATTCCCTTAATGGAAAAGATACTTGGATTAAGTATGATTCAAGTACGAATACTGCTAAAATAACCAGTCTTGAAGCATTTGTAAAACATTGCAAAAATCCATCTCGACCAGTACCTGCTTTTGATTTTTTGAATCGATCCCAAATTGAAAACGAATTGTTTGCCCTTGATGCAAAAGGGCCATCACATTTCGATAAAACGCTAGGCGATCTGCTTAACAACAACAGTAAAAAATACTCCAAATACAGTGATTACCCAAAAAATTACGCTAAAGAATACCGCGCTGATTTGGCTTCAAAAGACAGCTTAAACAACAGCATGGAAACTCGTATGAACATGTACAATCCAATGTATTATCTATGCGATTATTATGATGGTGCAGGAAGCTCGGATGTGGCTAATTACTGGAGGATAAATACTGGAATCGAACAGGGAGACACTTCACTCTGCGTTGATGTTAATTTGTATTTGGCTGTTTTAAATAAGGTCGGCAAGGACAATGTTGATTTTTCAACGGTTTGGGATCAGGGACATATTCGAGCTGAAAGAACTGGTAGTTCCACCAGCAATTTCATTAACTGGGTAAATGATTGCTTAAACTAAAATGAGTGGATAATATCTAAAAAAAGAATGATTAAGATTAATCCTGGAAAAAAATAATAAAAACAACCCCTGTAAGGGATTGTCACGGCCTGCGATACGCAGGTATCCGCTCGAAAATAATAACATTTCGCTCACTAAAAAGCATGTTAAATAATCGGGAATCCTCAACTTCTTAAAAGTTGGAGGAAGTTCAATTTCGCCCTCCTATTGCTTTTAATATGAAATAAATTATGGCACAGATAATGGTAGTTGGTATAAAACAAATTATAGGATTTAAATATTCGAATTGAGGGTTGATAATCCATAAAACCATTAAATGCAAGATATAAATTAAAATATATAATCTTTCATCGATAAATTCAGTTATTTTGATATTAAGTGCATCTGGATTTTTTACACATAATATGAAAATGCAGACTGCAAATATTATGGATCTTATATATACATCTAATTTTCCCACTACTATAACTTCTAAAACTGTTAATAAGAGGCCGAATTATTCCAAATGCTATTAAAAATGAATTTGAAATCTTTTCTGTTAAGATATCTTTTTTATAATGTTTTTCCATGGTTACTTCATTTATTTGAAGTGTAAAGTTCTACTTTATTTATTTTAATTACTTCATTTATCTGAAGTTACACTATCAACTTTAGTAATATGAAGTACTTTAAATTGTTAAAGTATATATGCATTAAAATACATAGTTTAGTATAGGTGTTTTAAATGAGTATTGTTCCATTATATGTTCCAATAAATGAAATCGACAAATATTTTTATAATCGAACTGAAGATATAAAAAAGATTGGGTATTATTTAAATTCATTAGAGATGGGAATATCTCAATCATTGTTAATAAGGGGAGTTAGGGGTGTTGGAAAAACTTTTTTACTCCAAAAACTTAAACAGGACTCAAAAAAGAATTTCTTAGTTTCATATATTGATATTTCAAGAATTGTTGGCTTTGATGATACACAATTGACTGCACAATCAGTTTTATTGGAATTATTGGACGAAATGAACAATGCTATTTATGACAAAATTAATGATGGCAAAAAAATAACTTTTCTCTTAAAAAAATTAATCAACAAATTAAAAATTAAAGATTTCAGCTTTTCAAAAGGCACCCATATAGCCGAAATACCAATACCTGCAACTGAAGACAATTACAAAAAAATCAGCAAGTTTGTAATGGAATACCCACAAAATGTTGTTGAAGATATTGATGGTATTGATGGATTCATAATCATAATCGATGAATTTCAAATGCTTAAAAAATTAGAGAATCCAGAATCGTTTTTTTGGTTGCTTAGAAGTTACAGTCAATTCCAATCAAATGTCAGCTATGTAATGAGCGGGTCAATCTCACAAACATCAGATGCAATTGAAATGCTAAATGGGGCTACTGGAGCCTTTGGTGGAAGGATGATACAAATAAACATAGACCCTTTCACAAAAAAAGAAACCAAATCTTATTTCAATGACAGATTCCCTGAAATAACATTCACCGATGATGGTTTCAATCGTTTTTATGAGTATACAAAAGGAATTCCAATGTATATAAATAGTTTTTATAATGCATTGTCCTCTCATGAAACCTACGACGAAGAATTAATAGATTATATTTTTCTTAACAATATGGATCAGATTCTTGTGATGTGGATTAGAATATGGGGCACTCTAAATAAGTATGAAAAAAGGATAATCTGTACAATGTTAAACAAGGAGAATATTTCCTGGTCTGAACTGGAAAGGAAGTTGGATATGTCTCCCGCTACCTTGACAAAATATATTAAAACTCTACAGGATAAAGGAATCATAAAATATTACGGTGGAAATTATAATTTTGAAGATTTGATGTTAAAAACATGGTTAACTCATGAAAAAGAGCGAACAGGCGTTTATCCACAATAGCTCTTGTTTGAAAGGAAAGTTTCTGTTAATATCCATTTCAATATTAGAATCGAAATAGAAAAATCATTCTGTTAATGGCAATGTAAAATGCTATTAATTATATATAACTTAAAAATTAAATCATTAATTAATTAAAATTATTTTGGAGAGATATTATATGAAAGGAGATGTATATTACGGAAAAGGAATTAGGGAACTTGAGGGTGAATATCCTGATCTATATGAGTTGGTGTCTGATTTGAACAGCACTGTCTGGGAAGGTAAGGTCATTGACTATAAAACCCAAAAACTGATTGCTATTGGAATTACCGCTTCACGTGCTGATCCAAGAGCTACCAAAAAACAGATGAGAAGTGCCATTGAAGTATTGGGCATTACAAAAGATGAAATCGTGGATGTCTTGAGGGTAGTTCTTTTGACTTCAGGTATGCCTGCATTTTCCAAATCACTTCAAATCTTAAACAGTGTTGTCGAAGCTATCGAAGAGGAAAGAGAAGATAAGGCTTAATTCTTCTCTTATTTTTTTTAGCATTCTGTGTTATATAATATTTAACCTAAAATCTGATAGACCATCTCACCTATAAAAAACAGGATAAACAAAATCATTCCTATATTTAAATACACTGTTTTAAACGGATTTTTCAAACTGATTTGTGTTTTTGCACCATTAAATTTTGCCTTTTTAATTTTGGTAAGTCCATAAAGTCCAATTATTAAAGAAATTAATATGATTGCAACATATCCTAGTATTATCACTGCATCAACAGGATTTGGGTTTATTTGGATATTTGAAACTGAATTGGCAAGGATTAGGCTCATGACTGATCCCATAAAGTTTACAATCGCATGCAGGATTATGGTGTATGTTATCTTTCCGGTCCTGATGTAGACATATGCGAAAAACCCTCCCATCAGGAATGCATAGAAGAACTGGTTCAGGTTTCCGTGGAAAAATGCAAAGAGCACTGCGGACAATATTATTGATACCTTTGCACCATACTTTATTGTTCTGTCGATTAAGAATTTCCTGAAAAGGATTTCCTCACATATCGGAGCGAATATGCTGATTACCAACAGATTAATCCAAATGTCGGCGCTGTTGATTAATTGCTGAACCGGATTTGCAATATCGCTTTGCATTGCGCCGCTTAAAAGCATTGTAATAATCAAACCGGCCATGTTTCCAATCCACATTAATGTTATGGTGATTCCAGTGTAAAGTATGAATGTTTTTACACTGATGCCTGCCTTTTCGATTTCAACGTCATCCAGTTTTTTCATAAGCCAATAGAAGATTGGAAACGGAAGGATATAATTGCATAGTGATGATATTACAGTCACTATGTTTATGTCGTGCAGATATTCCGGATTTATCACGGAAATGATGTTGACCAGGATTATCTGAAGTACTATTGCCATTATGCCAAGTATCAGGTAATTTGCCCCTATTTTTGAGAAAAACTTTTTATGAATGTTCAATTTTTCACCTATATTCATAATTAAAATTTTTAAAATATAAATGTTGTTGTAATTTTTTGCATGCGAGTGTTTTTTCTAAAGTTTTTATACCATTAAAACATAATTTAACATGTATAAAAAAATTTTTGATTAAGTGATTTAATGTTTGATAATTATAAGAATAAGTTTGTTCCATTGATTTTGCCAATCTGCATAATCATCTTCTGGTATCTTATTACCGAAGGATGGGGCATCGTCAATCCATACATCCTTCCGGGTCCGATTACAGTCTGTCAGTCCGCCTGGGAGTTAATATTAAATGGAAAGCTTCTAACAAACACTCTTGATACTTTATATAAGGTATTTGCCGGTTTGATTTTAGCGGCTGTTGTTGCAATTCCTTTAGGAATCCTTCTTGGATGGTATAAGACTCTGGAAGACATTGCAACTTTGGTAATCAGTGTATTAAGGCCGATTCCTCCTGTTGCATGGATTCCATTTTCAATTCTTTGGTTTGGAATAGGAATGCTTCCGGCGGTTTTCATTATTTTTATGGGTTGCGTATTCCCGATATTGGTCTATACAATTGATGGAGTTAAAAGAACTGACAAGGTTTTAATTGAATCAGCTCAAACATTGGGTGCAAGCGATTGGAACGTTTTGAAAAGGGTAATCTTGCCTTCAACAGTCCCATATATTGTTTCAGGTTTGAAAGTTGGAATCGGTATCGCTTTGATGTGTACCATTTCAGCGGAAATGGTAGGTTCAAGCAGCGGTTTAGGTTATATGATTTTGACAGCAACCAGTCTGTTTGATCCAGGTACAACAGTTGTTGGTATGTTAGATATTGGGTTAATAGGTATTATTTTTGACTATATATTTACTAAAATCCAAAATAGGATATTCTGGTAGGTGTTAATGTGTCAATTGAAGTAAAAAATATTAATAAATCTTTTAAAAGTAAAAAAACAGACAATCTATCAGTTTTAGAAGGCATTAATCTACATATTGATGATGGGGAATTTGTTTGTCTTTTAGGTCCTTCAGGATGTGGAAAAACCACTCTATTAAGATTAATCGCAGGTCTTGACCAGCCTAGCTCCGGTGAGATTATTGCCAATGGCGATAAGGTGGATAAGCCATCCGGAGACAGGGCAGTAATTTTTCAGCAATATTCACTGTTCCCATGGTTAACTGTCCTGCAGAATGTGACATTTGGTTTGGAGATGACCAAAAATGGAACTAAAGAAGAAAATATTGCTGCGGCCGAGAGGTACCTTACAAGTGTCGGTTTAATTGACTTTAAGGATAGCTATCCTCATGAACTTTCAGGTGGTATGAAGCAAAGGGTTGCAATTATCAGATCTCTGCTTAATCATTCACCAATCCTTCTTATGGATGAACCGTTTTCTGCATTGGATATGCAAAATAGGCACAAGCTTCAAGAACAGCTCATCGGGGTTTGGAAGAGATTTGAAAACACAATAGTTTTCGTAACCCACGATGTTGACGAAGCGGTATATCTGGCTGATAAAATTGTCATCATGGGCAAAAACCCCGGAAGAATTGAAAACGTTGTTGAAGTGGATATGGAAAGGCCGAGAAAAAGAGATTCACAGGAATTCATCGCACTTCAGGACTCAATTGTTGAAAACTTAGATATGGGAGACTAGTTATATTTTAGCTATTAATGTCCCATAATTTCCATTTTTTATTCCATCATAAACATAATCCATCGCCTTAAAACAGGAATCAATTAAAGAATTTTCTTTTGCTAAATATGCAGTTATTGCAGATGACAGATTACATCCTGAACCGTGTAAGTTTTCGGTTTCAATCAAATCCTGTTTTTTGACTGTTATTTCATTATTGATGTTGATTACATTAATTCCGTCCAAATGTCCGCCGGTGATGAAGCAGTTGCAGTCAATAAGTTCGGTTGCTTTGATGGCATCCTCTTTGTTATTGATGTTAATTCCGCTTAGCTTTTCGGCTTCGCTGACGTTTGGTGTGGTCAGTATTGATTTTGGAAGCAAATATCTATTGAAAGCATCGGCGACGTCTTCTTTTGTCAAATTTCCACCGGAAGTTGCAACCATTACCGGATCCACCACTGCTTTCAAGTCATATTCCTTAACCTTTTCAGCTACCAGTTTGATTATTTCCGGTGAATAGAGCATTCCTGTCTTGATGAATTCCACATCATAGGCATCCATTACGGAATCTATCTGCTCTTCAATATATTCCGGTGAAACTGGCTGTGTTGAAAAAAATTCATAGGGATTTTGTGATGTCAGTGCGGTTACGATGCCCGTTCCGTAAACTCCAATGGCCTGAAATGTTTTTAAATCAGCAAAAATGCCTGCGCCTCCTGACGGGTCAACACCTGCAATGCTCATCACTATCATCTAATCATCTCTTGTGACTTTCAGGCGTTCTGATCCACGGAATGACTCAACATTGACCTTAAGTTCCTTCAAGTATTGTCTTGTGTGGGTTTTTTTGCCGTGAATCATGATTTCGCCCAAATCCTCAGTGGTATTGACATCCAATGCCATGAAAAATGAATCATGAACCTGCGGATTGAGTTTTTTCCTTTCTGCAGCCTGAAGGTGCTCTTCATAACTGAATCCTTCATATCTTGTGCGGATGGCCATAGGTTTCATAATTATCATGTTGGTTCCGCCGCCTTTTGATGGGACAATGATGAAATCCAGACTTTGGGATGCGTCAATAAGCATTTGAATATTTGTTTTGCCGATTAGCGGAATGTCTGAAGGAACTATAATTACCTTCCTTGTTTTTCCTTTGCATATTTTCATTGCCTGTGTCAGGGCCTTGTTCAGGTTGGAATTGTCATTTTCCTGAATTGTATTTACATTCAAACTTTCTGCATAGCTTAACACGTCTTCATCACGGCTTATGATGAAAATCTTGTCCACATGCTTTTTCAAGGTATCGGTTACGTCGCGAAGCATGGCTTTTAAAAGATTTTCCCTCTCTTCAGCGGATAAAAATGGAGAAAGCCTGGTTTTTGCATTTTTGAATGTGGTTACTGGGATTATCGCATAAATGTTGTCCATATTATCACTAGTATGTTTTGGCGATTAAAGCAATGTATTTGGCATCTTTTCCGCTGGCGATACATTTGCCATCGGAAACTTCTTCCTGAATGCCTAAAACGTCATAGCCTGTTTTTTCTTCAATTTCATGACCAACATCTTCATCTCCGCACCAGTAGAACTTGACGACATTTCCGGATTCCACAAGTTCAGGAATCTCTTCAAGGGTTTCTGCAAATTTAACATGCTCATTCTGGAAGTCCCATGCCTGTGAGGATAAGTTTTCAGAAGATTTGTCCAGTAAGTCAATAACATTATCCGCTAAATTGTCATCCAATTGAATTTCAATCTTTTCTCCTTCGTCACGTCTCATTGCAACGGTGATATTGTTTTCAAGGTCTCTTGGTCCAAGTTCAAGCTTGACAGGTGTTCCTTTCAGTTCCCAGTCGTTGAATTTCTTGCCCGGCCTGATGTCTCTGTCGTCAAGCTGCACTCTTATGCCTTTTTCCTCCAATTGTTCTTTGATTTGTGAGCATTTTGCAAGAACTTCCTCTTTTCCTTTCTTGAATAAGATTGGAATGATGGTGACCTGATTCGGTGATACTTTCGGTGGTAGGCGCAATCCTGTTTCATCTCCATGAATTCCAATGACGGATGCTATGACTCTGTCGGATACTCCTGCACAGGTCTGATAAACAAATTTGTGTTCCCCGTCCTTGTCTTCAAAGGTAATGTCAAAAGTCTTTGCGAATGTCTGGCCCAAATTGTGGATTGTACCAATCTGCAGGGTTTTGCCGTTTGGCATTATGACATCAAAGGCCATTGTATAGTCTGAACCCGGGAACTTGTCCCATTCAGGTCTTTTGGAAATCAGGTATGGTATTCCCAAATCGTCGAAGAATTCCTTATACATTCCAATGAAGTCCTGGATCTGCTCATCTGATTCCTCTTTTGTTGCATGAGCGGTATGGGCTTCCTTAAAGGTAGTGATTTCTCTAACTCTGATTAAAGGTCGGGTATGTTTTGTTTCGTATCTGAAAGTGTTTACAATCTGATACATCTTGATTGGCAAGTCAATATGTGTTCTGATCCATAATGAATACATTGGGTATATTGCGGTTTCACTGGTTGGCCTTAAGGCTAACTGCTCATTTAATTCGGTTTGTCCGCCTTTTGTAACCCAGTACACTTCATCTTCAAATCCCTTAACATGTATCCCTTCCTTTGCAAGTTCGGTTTCAGGAACAAGCATAGGGAACAGCACCTCATCATGGTCCTTGTCCAGCAGCTTTTTAATAATGTTCATTGAATGTTTTCTTATTTGAAAACCGTATGGTCTCCAAACAGCCATTCCCTTAATGGGATATCTTGAATCAGTTATGTCCGCTTGTTCTAAAATGTCATGAAACCATTCGTCAAAATTTTCCACCATATCACCTAAAATAATTTTTTATAATATTAAATTATCTGTTTTTAATAAGTATTAAAGTTATTTAAAGAAAAGTTATTTATAATTACTGTTGACATATATATCATTGTATAATTAATTTTAGGAGATATTATGAGCAACAGGAAAATACAAATGCCTCGTGAAGTTTACATTGATCCGGGTATTATTAAGGACACTGGTGAGATTTGCAAATCTTTGCATTTGGATAAAAAGATTCTAATAGTTACAGGTGCCCATACCTATGATATCGGTGCAAAACCTGTAATGGAAAGCCTTGAAAAGAAAGATATTGAATTTGATGTAATCAAAGTTGACAGAGCATCCTATGAATCAATATCTGAAGTTGAAGAATTAATCACTCCCGACACCACAGTTTTAGGCGTTGGCGGTGGAAAGGTTATTGATGTGGCGAAGTTATCTTCATATAATCAGGGCGTCTATTTTGTATCCATGCCAACAACTGCTTCTCATGACGGTATTGTATCTCCTATGGCATCAATCAAAAACCCTAACACTTCAATATCAGCAACCGCCCACTCGCCAATAGCGGTCATTGCGGATTCCGAAATTCTTGCACAGTCTCCATTCAGACTCTTGGCGGCAGGATGTGCAGACCTGATTGCAAACTTCACTGCCATCAAGGATTGGGAATTGGCCCATAGGTTGAAGAATGAATCGTTTTCAGAGTCTGCTGCGGCATTGTCAATAATGTCAGCGCACCTGATTACCGACAACATTGCCAACATCAAACCTAATCTTGAGCCAAGTGCAAGAATAGTCATGAAATCGCTCTTCAGCGGAGGAATGGCAATAAGCATTGCCGGTTCATCAAGGCCTGCAAGCGGTTCTGAGCACATGTTTTCACATTCTCTTGACAAGATTTTGGACAAGCCTGCACTTCACGGCGAGCAGTGCGGTGTTGGAACAATCATGATGATGTATCTTCACGGAGGAGATTGGAAGGCAATAAGGGATTCCTTAAAAGCCGTAGATGCTCCAACCACTGCAAAAGAATTGAACATTGCTGAAGAGGATATTATTGAAGCATTGATGATGGCTCATGAAATCAGGCCTGAAAGATATACTATTTTAGGAGACAATGGAATTTCAAAAGAAGCTGCTTATGAATTGGCTTATAAAACAGAGGTGATTTAATGATAACACTGATAGGTATAGATTTGGCAAAGAAAGGTCAGGAATTTGTTTTTCTAGGTCCTGCCAAGGAATGTGAAGACTGCAGATTTAAGTCATCCTGTATCGGAAACTTGGAGAAGAACAGGAAATACGTTGTAACTGAAGTAAAGGAAAATGAACAGAACTGTCCGATACATGCTGAAGGCAAAGTAATTCCTGTTGAAGTTGACAGAGCTGAAATAGAAATACTAACCACTTCAAAAAACATTTTTGAAGGATCAACATTTACATATGATGCTCCTGACTGTGATGAAAACTGCGATTATCATGATTTGTGTTTCCCTGAAGGACTGTTTGAAAAGGACAAGTGCATAGTATTGGAAAACAATGGAAAACATAAAGGGGAATGCAAGAAAGGCTTAAAACTTAATAACTTAACTTTAGGATTTGTGATTTAAATGAAAGATACTAGTAGCAATAGCTCTTCTAAAATGAATGCAGGATACAAAGCTGCAGAATATGTCGAAGATGGAATGGTCTTAGGGCTTGGAACAGGTTCAACCACACACTTTTTCATTGAAAAGGTGGGCATGAGAATCAGGGATGAAGGAATAAGCGTGATGGGAATTCCGACATCATTCCAATCATTGCTGAAGGCCAAGGAATGGAACATTCCAATAACAACCTTGGAAGAGCATGACATTGACCTGTCCGTTGACGGGGCGGATGAAGTCGACTCAGAATTCAATCTCATTAAGGGCGGAGGAGCTGCCCACACTAAAGAAAAGATTGTTGACTATGCCGCAGACAAATTCATAGTTATTGTAGATGAATCCAAAGTCGTTGATGAATTGGGAAATTTCCCTGTTCCTGTTGAAGTGCTTCCGGATGCATCAAGAATGGTTATTAAGGAACTTGAAGATATGGGAGCTACCTGTGAGATAAGGATGGCCCAAAGAAAGGATGGGCCTGTAATAACAGACAATGGAAACTTTGTAGTTGATGCCAAGTTTGAAAAAATCGAATCTCCGGCACACCTTGAAATCGACCTGAATATGATTCCGGGCGTTGTGGAAAACGGAATCTTTTCACAGATGGTTGATAAGGTTATCATAGGAACCGATGACGGTACCAAAGAGTTATAGTGATTCAAATGCCTATGTTTGACGTTCCTGATATTAGGGATATGCTCTATAAGGTTGTAATCGTATGTGGAGCTATAATTGTAATCTACGGTGTCTTATGGCTATTGGTTAGTTTGGGCATAATCCCGGCGATTATTACGGCGGTATTTCCACCGATAGTCCTGATAGTAATCGGACTGTTTGTCATCTACACCGTTGTTGACCACAGAAAAAAATATTACTGATTTTAATTTAAAAAAAGAAAATTTAAGAAGAGAGTTTAATCTCTTCTATTTTTTAACTGTTATTTTCACTTTTTTGGTTGCTGCCTTGTAAAGGCCAGTTTCTTTGAATTTGATAACTGCTGAATATTTACCTTTTTTAGTTAACTTTTTAAGATTGAAGGTTGCTTTACCTTTAGCGTTTGTAGTTGCTTTGTAGGTTTTTCCTTTAACTTTTAAGGTAACTTTAAGTCCTTTAACAGCTTTGTTGGCTGCCTTTAAAGTAATGGTATACTTTTTATTTTTAGCTTTGGCTTTGAAAGTTTTCTTTTTAGCAGTTATTTTGACAGCTTTTTTGGTAACTTTAGCAGGTGCAGGTGCAGGTGTAGGTGTAGGTGTAGGCGCAGGTGCATCTTTAACAGTAATGGTTGCGCTTGCGTCTCCTGCCTTATTGTAGTAATCACTTACAGTATGCACCTTTGCAGTGTAATTGCCTGTTGATAAACTTAATTCAATGGAGGCCTTACCGTTTGCATCTGTTTTGATGGAATATACTGTTTCACCAATGCTGATTGAACCGGTTTTATTTGCAATTGCATTGCCTTTGCTGTCTTTTAATGTGATTTCAAAAGTGCCTGTTTTATTGCTTTCCAAAGTGACATTGTTTGCCACTAAGTTAACCTTTTGTGAGTCATAGTAGGTTCCTTCGAAAGGTGTTGGATTGGCTTCAGTTGGATAGTATCTGCTTTCTGACTGCACAAGGAAATATTCAAATGTAGGTGGGAACGGCAATTTGTCCGGAGTGAATGAATTTTTGCCGATGGTAATGTTATAATAAGGGTTTAGTCCTCCATTTCCACCGAGCATAATTGCAATTCTGCTTCCCATTAAAGTATTGTTGAATATGCAGATGTTGTTTGATCCGTAACATGTTATTGAACTTATTTTTGACTGTTTGATTGTATTTCCATAAACTTTGTGTCCTGAGGAATGTAAAAGGTAGATTCCGTCTTTGGATCCGGTGATTGTGTTGTTGTAAACGGTAACATTTCTTCCTTGGTTGAATCTTACATCAATACCGTGGTTTACGGCATTTGTAATTGTGTTGTTTGCAATGATTGAATTTGCAGATCCGAAACATATGATACCTGTTGTGTACTGATTGCTTACTTTGTTATTTGTAATTAATGCGTTAGGACGTCCTTGTTGTCTTTCACCGATGAACATACCCCAGGAGGCACCTTCAACATTACAGTTGGTAATTGTAAGGTTTGGACTGAGTATGGAATAAATGCCTGCAGTGCAGTATTCCCTTAAATTCTGGTTTATTCCGCTTGTGGAGTCATATCCGGGATACATGCCCTTAATGTTCAAATCGCTCACGACAATGCTTGAAGCGTTCAGGCAGTATAATACTGCAGAATATGTAATTCCAAATCCTCCTTCACTGGTTTTATTTTTTACTCTTTCAGGAACCAAATCAAGTGAAGCGGAGTTATAGCTTATTAAAGTTGCATTATTTCCAATTACTTTAATGCTTTTTTCAATGTAAATGGTTATGTTTTCAAATACTGCATTCTTTTCAAATATTAATGTGTCTCCGTTGTTCATTCCGTTGATGACTTCCTGAATTTGAGCATTTGTCATTCCTGAAGTAATTGTACGATTTGTTTCAGTTGGCTTTAATAGTGTATCATAATCGATAACAATTGGTCCTGGAACTTTAATTTCGCTAAATTCAACATAAGTTTCATTGGATTTGCTGCTGTCAGTGTGAGTACCCATCATTGCATCTACACTGGCATAATCTCCTTTAGCCTCAGCTACATAATAGCAGAATGAAGGTGGGAAAGGCAATGCATCCAATTTCCATTCATTTGTGCCGATTGTAACATTATTGTATCCGGTGTAAGTGCCTCCGACAGGTGCGCCCCCTCCTAAAAGAAGACCAATTCTTGAGTAATAAAATTTATTGTCATATATATTGATATTGCTTGCACCGCAACATGTAACTGAGCTTAATGAACAATCAATAATTGTATTTCCAGTTACGACATGTCCTTTGGAGTGCAATAGATAAATACCCTCTTTAGCACCAATTACTGTATTGTTGATTATTTGTGCGTTTGGTCCTAACTGGTGTCTGACGTCAATACCATGATTTTTAGCATTTGTTACGGTATTGTTTTTTATTTTTGACCTTGGGGATTGGAAACTGAATATTCCTGTTATTCCCTGATTTTTAACGTTATTGTTTTCTATAATGGTATCTTCACAGTTCTGCAGCCATATACCCCAGGAACAGCCATCGATTGTAGTATTTGAGATGGTTGTCAAATTGGTTTTATATGCGTATATTACGGCATTGCTGTATTTTGGATCTTTTCCCATTGAAGTTCCGCTATGTGCTCCTGCAACAATGGTTATGTCTTTTAAAACCAAATTCTTTGTTTCAAGGAGGTATAATGTTGCAAGGTTGGTGATTGCGTATCCCCCTTCTGTTGTCTTGTCAAAGATTATCGGGTTTATGGTTGCATTTGATAATGTGTCATAACCCTTTAAGGTCGCCCCATTACCGTTGATGGTAATGCTTTTGTTTACATATAATGAAACGTTTTCATAGGTTCCTTTTTGGAAATTTAACGTATCTCCATCATTTAAACTGTTGATTTTTTCTTGGATTTGAGCATTTGAATCTGTAGTTTCAACTGTAACCTCTTTGCCAGCTGCAATGTCATTATCTTCGGATATTCCCAATATGTCGCTATCATTATTGTCAATATCGGAAGTGTCTTCTGCTGATATTGCGCTTGTAGCCAAGAATACAGTTAATACCAACAAAACAGCTAATATTAAACTCTTCTTATTCATAATATTTTCCTCTAAAGTTATTTGGATAATCACTTAAACATAAAAAATTAAATCGATAAGCAATCAATTTAATATTGACTTTCATATTATTTAAATTAAAATGTCTTAAATTTTTTATATAACAATGTTAAGTATATTTCTTTGTTGTAATTAGAGTTACATCGATTTAAATTTTTGGTATAATGCATTTATAGGGGTTAGATTTATATATATTCGGCATCATAATATTATCAATAATCAATATCATTCACATAGATAAATTTTACTTTTGAGATTAATTTTTCTATTTAAATTATTTGATTATAAAAAAAGTGGTTGGGAAGTTTTTAATATGGATAAAAAAGCATTTAATCTTTTTTTCATATCTTTATTGTTATTATTCTTAGTTTCAGCAGTCAGTGCTGTTGATATACAGGATAGCAATGTTACTATTCTTTCCGATGGAAGTAATCATGTTATCACTTCCGATTTGTCAAATGATGATATCCAATCACAGTTTGATAATGCAGATGACGGAGACACTTTTGAATTTACAGACAATGAGTATAGGGATATCTCCTTGGTTGTAGATAAGAAATTAAATATTGTTTCCAAAAAGAGCAGTGTCGTTTATGCATCTGATGAATTGAGCGACAGGGCTAGGAATATGGGAATAGATAAAACTTTCGGATTTTACTTTACATCAAATGCAGCGGGCAGTGTCCTATCCGGAATAACCATTATTGCATCTAACTCTGATTATGGAATTGAGGTAGATAACTCAAAAAATATCAAAATAATCAATAATAAGGTCATTGGAGGAGGAAATGGTGTTCTGATAAAGAATTCAGATAAGATTACCTTGTCTGAAAACGACATTTCAAAAGCTAAGCAAAATGGAGTGCAGCTTCAGAATGTCAAAAACAGCCTGATTGAAAAGAATCATATTTCATATAATAAAAAATCAGGCATCGAAACATCAAACATTGCGTATTGTAAAATATTGAACAATACGATACATCACAATGATTTGAATGGGATTTCCACTTTCAACAAATCTTCAAATACATTAATGTCAGGCAACAACGTTTATGAGAATTCCAATGGAATTTACATCAACTCCACATCAACCAATGATGTCGTAAAATCAAATTCCATGACTCATAACAGAAAAGATCCAAGGTCAAGCATGGGGGGATTTGAAACCGGTAACGGATTGTTGTTTGGAGCGGGATTTAAAAGCAGCGGCAATACAATACTCAAAGTGGAGTATAATTATTTGGCTCATAATGAATTTTTCCAGGCTAAGAACTACTGGGAAAATCCCAATTATGAATTGGGCCAGAATTGGTACAATTCAAATGATCCTACCAATACCTTTGTCTGCCCTAGACTTCTGGCATCTCTAATGACATTGGATACATTTTCCGTCAGCAATACATTAACCCTTCAGTTGAGAGATTCATCCGGAAGGGCTGTCAATGAGTTTGCAACATTCCAAACTAATGTTGAAGTCGACGGTAACGTTTACACTGCAAATTTCGTTAACGGAAGAGCCAGTGTCACTCAGTTGGACCCTAATGTTAACCATAATGTCAGAGTTCAGATAGCCGATGAATATTACAGATATGACGTTAAGGATGCATCCGGTGAAACTGGCGATGCAAAGGATTCTAAAACCTCAACAAGTGACGCTGATGCAGGTTCTAGTGGAAGCAGTGCAGGCGGAACTTCAGAAGTTCAGGGAAATTCCAATTCTCAAGGCGCTTCTAACGGTGGGGATTCCTCAGGTTCACATATTGCAAATTCAGATAAATCAGGCAATTATGGAACTAACAGTTCCGATATCCCATCTCAGGACACATCAGACAACGGTAATGATGCATTGTCCAATGGTGATTTAAATGCAGGCGATTCCGGAAGCGGTGATTCAATGGATGAAGGAAAAGCCTACGAGATAGTTCCTCCGGTCACAACATCAAAGGAACTTACCAACACATCAGGGCTTGTTGTATTAAGCATTCTGTCTATAATGGGAATGCTTATCTATGGATATTGGCGTAAAGATGAATTCGAGCAGTAAACTCCTCTTTTTCTTTTTTTTCTTTTAGTTATTTATATCATATAAAACAAAGTACTATTAATGAAAATCGAAAATCATTCCATAAAAATAAATACGAACAGAAACTTTGAAATCATTGACATCACATCAAAAATCAACGAACTGATTGATGTTGAAAGCGGAATAATTTCTATTTTTTCAAGGCATTCAACATCCGCAATTGTTGTCAATGAAAATGAATCAGGACTTTTAAGTGATTTGGAATTCACTTTAAATAATCTCATTACTGATAAGTTCACATATCAGCATGACAGGATTGATGACAACGCAAAGTCTCATCTGAAATCATTTCTCCTTTCATCAAGCGAGTGTCTGCCAATCAAAAACGGCAGACTGGATCTTGGCACTTGGCAGTCAGTTTTTTTCATCGAGCTTGATGGGCCAAGACATGGCCGTACCATAAGTTTAACTATAATGGGAGAATAATATATTAATAAGATGTGAATAAGTGGAGAAATTTTTATGGATGATGAAACTCTAAAAACTTATGGATATGTAATCAGCTCTTCCTATAGGGAAAAATCAGTTAAATCTCTTAACGATGGCGACAAGATACCGACAGATTTGGCTGAAGACATCGGAATTCGCACCAATCACATTTCAAAGGTCTTGCGTGAGCTTAAGGAATGTGGTGTTGCTGAATGCATCAATGAGGAAAAACGCAAAAATAGAGTATACAGGCTTACACCTAAGGGTGAAGATGTAGCTAAACTTATCGATTAATGTTAATTTTTTCGTGTGGTGTTGTTAAATTGAGGCGATGGACAATAATTTTGATAGCTTTTATAATTCTTTTATTTATTTTGATACTCATCTTCAATTATTATGGCACTTCACCACAGGTCAATGAGTACGCCCAAATGGAAATCGAAATGAGAAAATTGTGGTATTGAAAAAGAATTTAATTTAAAAATTCTATTTCAAACGCAATTACCGGGTATTCTAAAGTAAAGTTTGTAATGACTTCAGGGGATACCTCACCAAAGAAACCTTTAACTGAACCTTTTTCAGCCATACCGGTAACATCAGCAACTCTGCCCGGAATGAATGTCTTGTTTTCACTGTCAGATATTTCCATTGAATATCCGAGATTGGCCAATACGCTTGTAACGACAGATTTTATTTCTGTAAAGTTTGCGGATGAATGGCAGATTACTCCAGCTAATTTTTTGGAAGCGACAGTCTTGTTTTCTGTGCTTTCGTCCAGGTATAGGACATCACCGATTTCGAAAATCTTTTGAGGCAGGTCCTCATGCTTGTTGTCCTCCAGGAATTCCATAAGTGAATTGATTAAGCTGGTTCTGATCATGGTTCTGTCGATTGTAATCGGCCTTGCAACCTGAACGTGAGGCTTTTCTTCCTGGTTCATGTTTTTGTAATGGGCTTCTTCGCTTGTAAGCATCAGGCTCATAACTTCCTGGAAGCCTAAACCGATCATCACTTCACGGATTGTGCTTTCTGCCTTGAACCAGTTGTTTTCATAGGCGACAGTATTGATGTCAGGCAATTCGGCCACAACATCGTTGATATGATATTGCACGGCGATATTTTCAACGATATCAACCTCATGCAGGATGTCCACTCTGTATGCCGGAATGATTGCCTTGACTTCATTGTCATCAATGATTTCAGCATCAAAACGGGCCTTTAGAAGCAAATCATGAATGTCCTGTGCTGTCAGGTCTGTTCCACCAATCAGTTCATTGGCTG
>Ga0310695_10001393_pt1 | contig 57617 bp, 99 predicted proteins | sample RumenRJG_04DNA_FD_203882 | JGI IMG/M metagenome (GOLD analysis project Ga0310695, IMG submission 203882) | Bovine rumen microbial communities from Lethbridge, Alberta, Canada - RJG_04 (v2) (version 2) | ecosystem: Host-associated > Mammals > Digestive system > Stomach > Rumen | place: Canada...
GAATGATAAAGATCATTTATATCGTTTTTCAATATAGCTTAACGCATCAAATAACTCACACATTATTTCAATTGTTTTTTGGTTTGTTCCAAGCATTGAATGATATTTGCCACTCATTAATTCAAATTTATACTGTCGAGAAGCTTCTTTGATATCTGATGATCCATTGTCCTCAAGCGCATAAAACATTTTAATGCATTCTCGTTTATTCTTACAAATACCGTATAAAATGCTCTCTATTCTTGATCTAATAGCATCATTTGGATTTTTTTTATCTTCATTAATAAAATCTTGAAAACTTTTCATTTATAAATACCCCTTTTATTTATAATTAAAAATGAATGTTAATCAACGTAACGGAAAATGTCATATTTAGAAAAAACTTCATTTAACATATTATTAAAATATTTTAAATAAAAATCTAGTTCCGGCATAAAAGTATCATAATCGATTCCAAAATCTGACAATGTGTTAGCAACATATTTTTTAAAATCTTTGCTTTTTTGAAATTTATTCCATCCAGATTTTGTAATATCAGCTTGGCGTTTATGTACAAAATCTTCATATGCGTTTACAAATACTTCAATAATAGTCCAATGACCGTCCCATGCAAAAAATTTACGAAATGTTTTCGATACTTTTTCCATATCATCATAATCCGATGGATCTAGGATAATTATTTTAGATTGTTCATCTAAAAATTCTTGAAAACTTTTCATCTATAAACTCCACTTTTAATTCTATTTATAAATAAAATTAAAAGGGTTGAAATATGTTAACTACACGTAAGTATGAAAAACATGTCAGAACTCTGATCGATCAAATTGTATTCGATTACTACGCATTAATGAAATCATTAAATCTTAGTGACTGCGATTACACAGAATTTTCATCGTCAATATATACAATATATTCAGAATCCATCGATAATATCGATTTCATTCAAAAAATTAAGCAATCCTTAAATATTTTGGATCTATCGAACAACCCTAAAGAAAAAATTTTATTAAAACGATTGGATGAATTGTATGACTATGAAAGATTTGCCAAAACTTTCTTATAAATAAAATAAAAACTTTTATATGGAGGATTGCTATGGCAACTCAAGACGGTTATGCACCATACCCGATTAATCTAACCGCTAAACAGTCAGTTGATGCGATTCATCGCGCTCATAAACTTCCTGAAACTTTAGCGCAGTATTCACATATTGCGCAGACTGATACTCCACCAACTTACGAGGACATCGAAACTTCAGGGGAATTTTGGTTCAATACGACCAACGGCAAAGTTTATCGTGCGTTTAAAAACGACGATGATCAAGTCTTAGTATGGTTTGAAGTCTAAAAGCATTGGCGGTAACGCCAATGCTTTTATTTTCCTTTTAACTTCTTAATTTTTTCTAGGATCTTAGCTCCGGCTGTGATTAAAGTTACAAGTAATGCAACAACCACAGCAAGGGATACTACACCTAATGTTCCTCCGGCAAACATTGTCGCAGATGTTTTTATAGCATTACCAACACCACCATGAACGACGGACTGAGCGATAATACCTTTTACAAAAACTGCTGACCAAAATGATGAAGCCCAACCCATTAAAGTTGCGATCTTAGCACCGGCTAACCATCCACCGAGAAATCCGAAGGTTGATAAAACATTAGCGACCGCTCCAGCTTGTTGGTACATCTTGTCGTCACTCTTAGATTCACACAATTCATCTAAAAGATCTAATCCTTTCTGATTTTCAGTTATTGTAAATAACTGACGAGCATCATCAATAGTAATCATACACTCTGATAGATCAACTTTTGAAATATCAGACTCGGTTAACATCCCAGTGCCTTCGTGGTCTTTCTTGATATCAGACTTAGCACCTTGTAAAACCTTAATCACGCGCTCTTTCATGTCTTTAAAGTTTTTAGCTTGGACTAAGCCTTTTTCTTTTTCCCATGACTGTACTTCGTCTTTTACTTTGGTCATTGCGGTAGGCCCGAAAGCAACGCCACCAAAGATCACCATTTTTCGCCACATTTTATCGACGAACTTTTTGGTAGCTCCCCAAAACGAACCCTCAGTGATCATATCAAAAGAGTTGAGGATTTCTTCCTCTAATGGAGATATTTTATAGGTGTTAATATCCACATTATTTTCGTATAAAAATTCTCTAAAGCTTAACATTTTAAACCTCAGTTAAATTGTTTGATGAATTCATCGTAAACTTTTTTAAGACTACCACTCTTAGGAGGTTTAATATCCCATCCGCGATCATAGTTAATCTCTTGTTTAGAATCTGTTTTATTAGTAATTCTTAACTTTGAAATTTTTCCATTATCGATTCCAAAATCAGATGGTTCTTCAAAAACTTTTGCTTCAATGTTGAATTCATCTTTGCCGATTTTAGCTGTAAAATTTGACCACTCGGCGAACTTTAATTTGCCATTAAACTTAACGGCTTCATTCAATTCTTGCTCATTGAGCCATTCTCTAAAATTCTGTATCATTTTTAATCCCCTATTCGTACAATAAAACTTCTAAAGTGAATATCAAAGCCTGTAATCTTTCCATTCTGGGATAAAATGTAAAGTCCTTCATTTTTGTAAGACTTTAAGAATTTGCTCAGATCAGGCTCACTATCATTTGAGATCTTCTTTAAAACCTCTTTAAGATCATCAATAAACCCCTCACCCATATTATCTTCAATTTCCTGTCGGTCGATAGGTTTATTGCGATGGTCTACAAATTTTACGAGTTTATCAAAGCTGTAACCTTCGAATATAAACTCTTTGAAACTTTTCATATTAAATTACCTTTTATGTCTATTAAGAACATCTTTGAAGTTTGCTCTTAACCAGTGTTCAAATTTCTTGTATGCAACTTGAGCTGTTTTGTATATACCAATTCTAGTACTTTGCATATTTTCAGGAACAACCTTCCTAAAAGATTCGTCTGCATTCACTTCATCTTCAAATTCGCCATATTTATTCACAAGTTCCGTATGCATTTTATAGCAGTCATATTTATCATCAAAACGATCATAAAGTGCTTGGCTTAATCTTTTAGCCTTTGGATTTCCTGACTCGCCATATTTTCCAATCGCTTCCGCACCACCCCATGCATATATGTATGCAAGCATTAGATCAACATCATCCAATTTGCTTGCTATGGTTCGTGATGCTTCATTTAAATCCTGCTCTTCGAGCCATTCTTTGAAATTTTTCATCTTAAATCACCTTTAAAATCTTGTTGAATAACCTAACTCTTTCATCAAGTCCGTTATAACCACCATTGATAAGTTTGGTCATAGTCTTGATGTCTGACTTATCAGCATAAGTATTCAAACCCATGAGATTCCAATACCATATTGCTGATAAAATTGCGTACTCGTATGAACAGACAAGATCAGGGTTTTGGACTATATCTTGATTATTTATATAATTTGCAAAACGCTGATAATTGGTACGACCTGTTAGCTGAATTAAACCACGACCTCTGAATTTCCAACCATCGCCTGACTGTTCATTACCATTGCCCATTCTATTTGCATAAACAACATTGGCAATCTTCTCCGGCTTTCTTGCATACAGATTGGCATCACGCCCAGCATTTTTGAAATACTTTGGAAAGACTGCATTTAAAGCTTGTGCTGAATAGTTCAGATTTTCCTTTAAAGCTGTGTACCCTGCTGACTCATGTCCACACTGAGCTAAAAAAGCTGAGATACGTTTTTCAGTATTAATCCCATACTGTGGAAGTAAACGATTGAGCTGTGAAACCCATTCCGATGGGTTTGAAGCTCTCGGAAAGATAGCTTTGAACTGATCTGAAGTCATTTTTAAATCCTCTTTTTGTTTTATTTATAAATAATAGATAAAAAGGAGAAATTTTATGAAAAATTTTAGAGATTTTATTGAGAATAGTCAGAATGAAGATTTTGATCTCAATGGAAGTGATTATTTATATAGAATTAAACAAACGATCAATAACGATTCAATGTTTAAATCATACGATTTAAAAGGTTCTAAGGTCGAGAAATTTGGATTAGGAATGGCTCTTGTGGTTCGTCCATCAAAACTTTTTTCAACAACAAAACCAATAATTTATTTTCCAGAATTTTCAAATTCCGTTGAATTCAACTTCGACAATATAAAAATTATGTCATGGAATCTGTATGATGAAGCAGATGATTTTGGAAAGAGAATCCATAAGTTAATTCATTTTTATTCATATTGTGAAAAAATTGCCAAGAAAAATTGGTATTAGGGGGTTTTCAATGATCAAAACTTTTAGAGAATTCATTACGGAACAATTCGATCCATACGAAGATTTAATTGACGAAATTAGGGAACGTGCGTACGATGTTGACGCACAGACATATTCAATGGTATATGAAAAAATTATGTCGTGTATATCAATGGATGAATTTAGTGAGGTCAAGAAGCTCGTTCAAAAGTTGAAACAAATCGATAAAGACGTTTTAACCTTGAATGATATGGTCAAAAGTGATGATGTTAAAGAAGCTCTCGATTTTTATAAGAAGAATGATGCCAAAAAATATAAAGATCTTACTAGTTATGTTCTAAGTCGAGCTGAACCAAAATATCACAAGATGATTAAGAAAAAATGTAAAGGGTTTCTAAAACTAGTTTCAGTACTAAATAAGCTGAAAAGTCGTCAGAAATTCTCATTAAGAGATTATCAGTACATGGGCGAAGATGAACTAGTCAGATGTTATGACGGTACAGGAAAAGAAATTTATTCCGGAATGAAAGAGGATAGTCCTATAGATTACTTTGAAGAGAAATATAAAGACTTTAAGCGTTATGAATTAGCATCTAAAAACCTTATTCTAGTTTCATCTAAACGTCTCGATACAATGTTTATCGATCCTTTCAAAAATGAAAAATTAGATTATGAATTTTTAATTATAGAGAGACTATAAAAATGAATATATTAAAACCCCACGAAATTAGAATCCTCGAAAAATATCTAGATAATTTACAAGTACTGACCGATGTGATCGGAGAAGAAAAAACCAATAAAAATGGTGCAGTGCTAAGATTTAAATCACGTTATGGTGGTGGCGAAGCTCGTTTTCCAAACAAAAATGAAATGCTTCAATTTATTGTAGCTTTGTACGCATTTGCGGATAATATAAAATAGAAGGAGGTATTATGATATGTTTTAAAGAATTCTTCGAAGAACAAAACTTGAATGAAGGGAGTACATCAACTCTGAAATCACTTGGAAGCAAGATAAACAAAGTGTATCGTAAGTACTTCCCAAAATCCAAAGTGGGAACATTCTTTGATATTAAAGATAACTCTTGCAGACTTCACTGTTTATGCTGTTTAGATCCTAATAATATCACCCAAAATGGCAAAAAATATGATAATGATTTATTAGATTTATCGATTATTATATCTTCTCCAGAAATTTCTAATGAAAGCCAAAGATATGACACAAAAACAACGATATTCCTTTATGACAATTTTATGGATATGATAAGGCTGAAAAAAGCTCGTCCAGACCGTAGAGCAAGAGGAGTGTTTGCTGAGAATGAAAACCGAAGAATGCATCTTGCTGAATCTAGAACCGACTTCAAAGGTAACGAAGATGAAATTCTAGGATTGTTAAACACAGTCTTTAAACAGACACAGATGTGTATTAAGAAAAATCTTGAGGATGGTAATATCCACCCAATGTTCACAGAAGCCATTGAAAAGTACGCTAATTTAAAAGCTTTAAGTAAAAGATTAGCTCAACAGAAAGCTGAACGAGAAAAAAGAGAACTTATCTTACATGTTCAGTCTGCACTGATAAATGCAGTGCAAGGTCTCAAACGATCTAATAAAAATAATGTGATATTTCAGTCATTATTTTCTAGACCAGCAATTCGCAACAATGAACTCGATCTTAACTTTAAGACAAAAGATAATGGTTTTGATGCAGAAATTCGTTACATGGGTAAGTGGGTACCAGATTCATATAATGATGATCTTGGAGATGGTGAAGAAGGAGACGATGATTTTTATGTCCCAGATGACCAAACTATCAAGACTGTAAATAGAATTGTCGATGATATTAACAAGGAGTTTAAAAACATTAAATTAACGTCATCTTATGGTGAAAAATGTTGGTGGTACTTTACATGTACAATCAAATAAAGAAAAATGCCATGATTAAAATCATGGCATTTATTTTTAGTTCTTAAAGTAATTAATTACTTCTTTCCATTCGCCTTTTACTACATAAGGATCATCTTCGCCGACCTTAAATACTTCGGATAACCCATAATCAGAATCATAGCCAAGTTTTGGAGATATTGTAAAGATCACATCGCCAGTTTCTTTGTCGCAGATTCTGAAGTCGTCGTACAAGCTTCCACAACATGGGCAGTTGTTCTTAAAAAATACATAGCACTTATCTGGATCAAATTTTTTATTTGCGTTAGCTTTGACCACTGAGCTCAGTCTTGATAACAAGGTCTTAGATTTATTCTTTAGCGATGTCTCTCGACAGAACCAATCGTACCATAGCTCATCAGTTAGTCGCTCAAGGATTGATTCGTCATTTGAACGCTTGTACTCGCGGTAGTCTGCTAGGACTTCAGTAATTGCACGATTTAACATAGTCATCTCCTAAAATTATCTAATATTCTTCAGTTGGTTTAAGATGTAATTACATCTGTAAAAAGGATCATTCTTCATTTTATTTTCATGGATAGCCTTTAAAATTTTATTAATCAATAAAATTAAAGCTATTAAACCGAGGTTTATCCATAGAGGGATCAAAACTAATAACCATGACCACTCAATTAAACCGATGGCTTTTAAGGTAACTAGTACAATCTGTACTACAGTGATGATTTTCATATTTGGTTCTCCGTTTGATCTTATATCTATATTATAGATATTTTTTTCAAAAGTTCAAGATTTTTTCGAAAAAAATTCATGAAAGAAAAATCTTTCATGAATTTTTATTTAAATTTTATATTCCCTAGTTATAGATACTTCATTTAAGAAGTAGTCGGTTATTTTTACTGTTATTATAAAGTCAGATGTTGCGGATATCTGACATTTATCATTTTCAACATTTATAATATTAGCGTTCCCTTCTAAAATTGACCATTCAATATCTATTGAATCTCCTTTCTGATAGGTGTACTTTAGAGTCAAATAGTTCATTCCGGCACTTACTGATCCTTCAATGTCTTTGATGTTTAATGATGCTAATGCTGATTCTTTCGTCAATTTTTCTTGGGTATTAATTTTTGGATATGTGTCCACGTCATAGTCAAGCATAAAACAATCATTTAAAGTATGATATCTCATTAATAGTTCTTTAACTTTATCAGTAGACTTAATCGGCTGATAAATCCAACCTTGCAATTCAATTCCGAAAGTAACTGTAATTAAATTACTTGAGTACTGTTCATTGCCTTCAGGTTCAACTGATACATCCAAAAATTTAGCTAGGACTCTTGTTGGAGTATCTAAACCATCACAGTCATAAACGTCTAACGCTAATGTAGGATTAAAAATTGGAACAATTTCTTCAATAATCTGAGTTGCTTCGCCATGACCTCGACATAGAACTATGTATGAAAAATTAAAAGTAAACGGTGTAGAATTATATTGGTATTCAATAGAACCATCAGAACGAGATATATTAATTTTGGTATTACGATTTCTCATTCTAGTGTAATCAACAATGTATGAATCTATAACTAGATACGCTCTAGGAATAGCGTTTATATTTTGAATCATATTCTGAGATGTCACATGATCTAAAATTGACGATTTCTCACGATTATAGAAAAACACAGGGATATTTTTTTCAATCAAGTCTCCCTTTGAATTAAGATATTGTGTCTTAACTTTACTGAATGTTTCTAACATTGTAGCAACATATCGTCTAATTGTTTGATGAAAGTACATAAACGCCCCTTTTATTTTTATTTATAAATGAGTGTGACGTTTGTACACGATTTAATTTAACATTTTGTATAAAATAATGTATTAAACAACGAGGTGTTTAAATGAGCTTAGAAACGGACGTTTTAGATTATACCGAAGAGTACCTACAAACATTGTCGGATGATGAATTGATCAAGTTAGCTGATCTATGTTCGTATTATGAAGAACAGTACGATATTGGACAAAAAGTTAAGAAAATTTTAATTAACTCGCTATACGGTGCAATTACCAAACAGGCATTTATTGTATATAACATGTTTGTTGCCGGAGCAATTACATCAACAGGTCGATATTTTATTCAAATGTTAGGCAAATACTTGGAAGATTTTCTTCAAGAAAAACTGCCAAGTGATGCACGATATTGGGTGTACACAGATACGGATTCCTGTTATTTTCAAATAAATCAATATGTTATTAAATTTTGTGAACGCCATAATACTGACGATTTGATGGACAAAATTCAGTTTTGCGATAAGTTTACAGATCAAGTAATGCAAAAAATTGTGGATAAATGTATTTTTGATTTTACGGATTCATTAAATGCTTTTGAACCTAAACACTGTGGCTGTAAACGAGAGATCATTGCGGACACGATGATATGGTGCGAAAAGAAACATTACTTTGGGCGAGAGCGCGCAGATGAATCTGGAATTTTTCCATTAACTAACCCAGAGATTAAAGTCATGGGATTAGATCTTGTCAAATCCACGACCTCATCGTTTGCAAAAAATCACATTTACAAATTATTGGATGTAATGTTTGATTCGGACGAAGAAACACTAAGAGATGCGTTAGCTGACATTAAAGATGAATTTTATGAAGCTGATATCGATGATATAGCGATGGTTGGAAACTGTTCGTCTTTAGACTACGATTTGAATGATAAAGGAGTTCCATTCGGCGTCCGAGCTACGCTTGTTTACAACAAATTTATTAAAGAACATCAATTGGAATCAGAATACAGTGTGTTGGCTTCAAATGAAAAAACCAAGCGTTTGTATTTAAGACTTCCAAATAGATTTGATTCAAATGCAATTGCATATTTAGATAAAAAATTTGCTAATAAATATTTAAAACAATGTATAGATTATGATTTGATGTTTGAGAAATCCTTTATGTCTTTAGTAAAAAATATGACTAAAAACATGGGGTATAACTTAGACAGATTGACGGTTTTAGATGAGTGGTAAAATATGAATTTCGGATTACCCTACATGGGTTCAAAGAATAAGATTGCTCAAAAGATTGTAGACTTTCTGCCGAAGGCAGAACATTTTTACGATCTTTTTGGAGGTGGTGGAGCAATCTCACATTGTGCTTATTTAAGCAATAAATACAAAAGCGTTCATTACAATGAATACGAACCTCTTGTATACAAGGGGTTTCAAATGGCTATTAACGGTGAGTTCAAGGATGAAAAACGTTGGATCTCTAGGGAAGATTTCTTTAAGTTAAAAGACACCGATCCTTATGTTGCCATCTGTTTTTCATTCGGAACAAATCTTCAAGCGTATGCCTACGGCAAAGATATTGAACCTATCAAAAAAGCATTTCATTATGCAATCTGTTTTGATGATTATTCAATGTTAGACGAGTATTTGGGTGAATATAAAGTTCGATTAACTGAGAAAACAATTTTCAACCGTAGAATCGAGTTGCAACGTTACTTAACTAAGTTATATCGCAGAGGCTTTAAGGATATTGAACAAAACTTAATTTTACATGTTAAGGATGGAAACGTATCCGATATCGGCACAAACTTAGAACGCTTGGATAGAATCCAACAAATGTTTGATGGTACTGATTCTGAAGGCGGTCAAATTCGCGGAATTTCATCTAATTTACAAAGTTTAGAACGATTGAATTCAATTAATGACCATGAGATAATTCATACTAGATGTCAGAATTTAGAACATTTGGATCATCTTAATGATATTAAAGTTAATAAAAACGAAATACTAATATCCAACCTAAGCTACGATCAAGTCCAAATCGATCCTAACAGTACAATCTATTGTGATCCTCCTTATAAGGACACCGCTTCATATAAATCCGAATTTGATCACGATAAATTTTACGAGTGGTGTTTACAACAAAAGAATGTATACATTTCTGAGTATCAGATGCCTGAAGAGGATTTCAAATGTATATGGTGCATTACAAAATCTTGTAGTTTTAGCTCAGTCGGATGTTCGGAAACGGTAGAAAAGATTTATACTCCAAGATCGAATAAATTGTTCCGAGAATTCGTCACATTCGAGTATGATGAATGGTGATGAATGGTAATATAACCAAATTAATAATAGGTCAAAATGTCTAACTTAAACATATTCAAAATCATGGGTACAACCCTAAAGGGTGAAGAAGCCACTGAACAAGAGAAAAAAGCGATTCCATCCTATATCTTTTGCAGATGGCTATCAGGAAATCCTAATACTTTGACAATTGCTAATATTTTCAACTACTTTGATAAAATCCCAGTTGAAAATCAATATAAAGCGGTAAGATCCGTTTTTTATAATAAGATACGATATATTCCTTACCCAAAAGGCGATACTCAAGAGACTATTAAAAATATTGAGTACATTCAAAAATATTATAACGTCAATGAAAGTACCGCCAAAGAATATTTAGATGTCATATCTGATGAGGAATTGAGTAAAATAGTCCGAGCTTATCAAATTATGGAAAAACGATAAAAATCTTATAAATAACGAAAAACTTTTTCATGAGGTGCTAAAATGTTATTTGAAGATTTTCCATATTTGAGATCTTTACAAATTGGTGATACTATTACTTATTTACGTAAAGGAGATAATATAGTTACTACCACAATGTTCAACAGTTACGACGAGCAAAAACGAACAGTAACTTTTGGAAACAAGATTATTAAATTAGATGATTTGAAGAACAATTACCAATATTTGAACGAATTTGAAGAAATTGAAAATTTTTGACGGAGATTAAAGTGTTAACTGATAATTTAGATGAAATCGTAGCGAATGCATATAAACATCAACATGATATAAAAACCAAAAAATTAAAAAAGATTGATGACGACCAAGATAAAAAGTTGGCTTTAAAAGAACGCTATGACACTGAGGTTGTAAATCGCTTTTTGAATTACGCTGAATGCATTAAAGATTATGTACGTACTAACAAAGAGATTGTCTTTATTGATACGGATACTCTAATTAAACATAAGATTATCGAAGTTAACGCTAAAAACGGTATTTATAATCATTGTATGATATTTCTCGCCGATCCAAAGTTCATCCAAGAAGATTTGAGAGACAAATTCATATCCGACTTAAATTATATGTCCGAAAATTATGAGATTACTAAAAATGTGGATTCATTGACCAACGGCGAGTACACAAAATTCTGTACATTCACTTACGGCGGATTATGGTATTTTAGTTTTAAGATGTCTAAACGTGGAGTGATCGCAAGAATAACTAAATCCAAGAAGGATTCGTATATAAGTATTGCTGAAAAACTTAAACAAGATTTAAACATTATTAGATGGTTAAGGGGTAAAAAGAATGCTCAAGGAATTCGATGATTGTTCTGATTATGACTGCAGTGCTGAGAATAAGATTTTAAATCGACTGAGATCAGTTCCTAAAGATAATTTTAAAATAACTAAAGCAGTGCAAGCAGTAAATGATTTTAACAACAAATTCCTTACTAATGATGATTATCTTGATAGATTTAAACGCATATACAATGGTAAAGGGTACAAATTTGAGGAATTCTTTGATAGTACTACAAATGAACTCATAATTGAGTACTTTGAAAATTATGGTTTAAAGGTTTTTTCTCGAAGAATCTTTGATGGTTATTATCGTTATTATATTTTTGAACCCTCAGAATATAACAGTTTAAATCTTTTACAAAAATTATTTCTTATGATTTTTTAAAAAATTTCAACAAAATTTCAACAAAATTCTTAAAAAAATCATAAGAATAAAAATTTTTTATAAATTTTTTTAAAAAATATTGAAATTCTTGTTGACCTTTTTATAAAAGGATCTATAATGTAGACATAAAGTTAAACAATAGATCAAACGGAGATACTACTATGTTACTAAACAACGCTTTAAAGAGCCTTATTAACGAGGCAAACAAGGTTGACGAGCAGATCAAGGCTTTAAACGACCGCAAAGATGCAATCAAGAAGGAAATCCTCGGAATAGTCGATGATAAGGTTGTAACCGACGCTAACGACCGAGTAATTTTAACCATAACCCATGTAGAAGGCTCATGGACTATTGATAGCGCAAAGCTAAAGGCAGAACGCCCTGAGATCTTTGAGGCTTACAAAAAGCAGAACAACGGTTATGATAAGATCAACTACAAGGTTAAGACTACCTTAGAATAAGAACTACAGTGAGGGTGCGATAAACCGCACCCTCTAAATCGGAGATAATACTAAGTGAATAAGATTATAAAGATAGATGATAATAAGTTTGTAAATCTATCCCATATTTCGCACATTACTCTTGAGTACGGCAAGGATCGTGCAATATTAAAGATGGATTTTTCAATTAGTCCAATAATAAAAAAGAAAAGGAAAATTGATAAAAACGATTTTAATGTAGAGGATCTAGAGGATAGTACAACAAATGAGCGTAAAGGAACTATAACCGCATGTTATATGTATGTTTATGGTATTCAAGATTTAATCAATAAACTACATCAGTCGGAATATTTTAATGAGAACTTTATTAGAAAACAAATTGATGTTGATGATCATGATGATATCGGTTGGTTTAATATCAATTCAATATCATCGATTAAAATCGACGACAAGCAAAATCGAGTAATTCTAAATTTTGATAATTCAGTATCATTTTATGATCTAAAGGCAGGCAATCGATTAATATCAGAGTTTAAATTTTTAGATTTTATCAATGATAAACGTTTTAACAATTATGTTAATTATTTGAATAAAAACTTAGAATCTAGGTAATAAAAATCCCACGTTAGTGGGATTTATTTTATATAAAATAACCGCCGAAACAGCGGTTATTTTTATATTGTCATATAGTTACTAGTACAATGCGTTAAATCTTAATGTATCATTGAAATAAACGCATTTACGCTAATCTTTAACCTCATAGAACTCTAGATAAAATCCATTATCTTTTTCAGTAATCTTAACATCACAGTCTTTCAAATCATAGTTATCAAAATACTCATCTGGTGCCAAAATTTTAAGCTCACTGATTGGTTCATTATCATTGAAAAGCTCACGAACTACATGAAATAGATGAGGGACACCATAGACGAGTTCATTATATCTCCTGTAAAAGATATAATCTTGTTTAGATTTACTGATAAGTTTTCCTTTATAAAGGATGCCTTTAAAATGATCGAGAGCATATTTATTGCGATCCCAATAAGGTTCTAACTCATCAAAGTTTTCTGTCCCTAGAGAAATAACTCTTTGTAATCTAGTAAAGGTCAATGGCTTAGGTTTCTGATTTCTAAGCTTTAATTCATCAGCAAAGTCATACTTTGTGTTTGACCATATATCTGTAGGATCATTTAGCAGTGATTCAGAATCTTCAATCTGCCATGAGCGATGATTATAGGTCTCTTCTCGGTCATCTTCATATTTGCAGTATTCATCACCATCTATGACAATGATATAGTCAGGATTGAAAAGTATTTCATTGATATCATGAGATTTGAAATACTTATCCATCACTTCATAACCTTCTGCGTAAATGCAGTAATCATCACCAAATATGATTTCAAATCTAGCATTAGTATGTGACTTCACACAGTCGTGCAGTTTTTGAACTACCTCAATATCTTGTTCTGAGAAATCAAATATTTGCTTATTCGATTCCATGAAACTGACCATTTCAGTTTTTCCCATTTTGTCGTTAAAATAATCAGTCAATAACTTACAAGTCTTTTCAGCATCAACTTTACTGCCACAATAGCCGAAGTAGTAACTCAAGATATAAGATAATTTCTGTTCAGGTTTTGTTAACAAAAATTGAGGCGAACGACCATAGTATTTAAGAGCAATTTTAACCACATCATCATGTTCAAAATGATCATGAGATTTATCTTTGACATCTTGAACAGTCACTGAATGCATTGAAGATGAGTTTGTTTCAAATAAAGAATTTCTAATCGTTTTCATACTAACCTCGATCAGTTACAAAAACTGTTGCATGCTCTATAAAGTTTTTCATTTTCTGATAATCCCATTCTTCAGTGATCTCTTCCATAAGCCAATCATCGCATTCATATCCAAAAGCTTCTTTCCACTGAAAATGAATAGTCTTGACACCATAATCGTTTAATAGTTTTTTAAAATCAGTTAAATGACTGTCGCTAATATTTGTATAAAAACCATTCAAATAACCATAAACAAGTTGAAATCCATGAATATCGATAAAAGCCAATGCTATGATAGCAAGCTTTTCTTTTGGTTCAGTATAATAAGTATCAACATCTGAACAACCGATAACTGGTAAATCGAGATTGAGAATTTCATCAAATTTTACAACTTGATTCAAGTTATAAGTTATTGAATGAACTGATGATGAATTTGTTTCAAATAAACTATTTCTAATTGTTTTCATCTTTAATTTTCAAAATAATTAAGCACAGTTTTCGATGTTTTTATTTTCGAATTACTTAAATACCCTTCAAAGAATGTTTTTTGTATTGATCGACATCTTGATAATGCTACATATAACTGCCCATCGCTGAAGATCTGAGATATATCAATATTAACTGCATCATAAGTCTGACCTTGCGATTTATGTATAGTTATAGCATAAGCTAATTTTAAAGGAATCTGAGTATATGAAGCAATTATAGTCTTATTTAAGACTTTATCAGCATTTAAATCATAACCGATAATATCAAAAGTATAAGTATTTATTCCACATTCGCAACCATTATCGAATCTAACGATTACCGAGTCATCATCAAACCCCACAACTGTTCCTAAAGAGCCATTTTGGTAGAGTTCATTCTGATCATTTACTACCGACATTACTCGGCAACCTATTTTCAAGGTCACTAACTCAGGAACGCACATATCCGATGGTTTAATCTTTCGAATATCTCCATCCTTAATCATTCTAAAATCGCGCTCTTCAGTTTTTAATTCATCCAATTTTCGCTGATTGATATCGGAAGCTTGATCATTTTTTGAACATAAAAATATAGCGTCTTTGATGTAATTATCAGCTTTATTTAAATTGATGTAATCTGTATCAACACCAATGTTTTTTCGAATACAGTTTAAACTCTCAGAAAAATCTTTATCTTTCTGTCTAACGACAGTTTTTAATTCAAAAGTCTGTATATTAAACACTGTCCAAGCGTTGCTTTGAAAAGCAAAACCATGTTCATTTCCATATATCTGACGAAATAAATCTTTTTCCTTATAATTTAAAACTGGAGGTAATTGATAAAAATCTCCGACTAAAATTAATTTAATTAACGGAGTCCCAAATCGATATTTGTTCTCAGAACGATCTTTATTTTCATAATATACATACCGACAAACATACTCGAATACATCTTGACGGCACATGGATATCTCATCAATGATGATAATATCTACATGTCTGAGCATTTGTATAATTTCAGCAAATTTGATTAAAGGTTCGTTTGGCATTAATAAATGAACCGGAATATGGAAGGTTCGATGTAGAGTTGAACCTCCAATATTAATGGAAGCGACTCCTGTAGGAGCACATACTAAAATATTTTTATTTGAATTTAATTTGCGATAATAATTAATTAAAAAGGATTTGCCGACACCGGCACCTCCGGTAATAAAAACGTTCTGATTATCATCGATAAATTTCAGAGCGCGTTGCTGTTCATCGTTTAGTTCCATTTTATTCAATAATTATCCCATTATCTTCAAGCATTTTCATGTATTTTTCAATATTCTTTTCGCTAAGACTCACATCATATTCAGCTTTATGCTGTACAATAACAATATTTCCTAAAAGTACGCCTACAACATTAAGTTCTTCGTCCCATAATACTATATTAGCTTCAAGGTCATTAATCAATCCTTCTTCATTGATATAGATTCCGACATTTTTAGCTATCAATACATGTTCAAAATAACCATCCACAAGTTTTTGAAGCTCTTTATAATCGTTTTTAATATTTAGGATTTCAGCTTTTTGATTCGGTTTTTTAAAAATTACTTTCATAACGATCTCCTTTTGATCTATATTTTACAGTATATGAATTTTTCTCAAAAATTCAAGAAAGTTTTGAGAAAAATTTATGAAAGAATTTCACTTTCATATATTTTTTTCGAAACTTTGTTGACTTAAGCTTTTTCAATACTACAATTGCAACAAGTACCTACTAAACATAGCTTTTAAATAAAAATTATAAATAACAAAAAAGGAATAAAAGGGAGATAGATTATGCTGAGTTTTGCGGAATTTATTAACGAAGGGGCAAAGATTTCCCCAAAGACAATTCTTCAAGATGCATATAAAAAAGTTTACGGTAATGATGTTCAATTAGAATACATTTCAAATCATCATACCGTTGAACAGATGTACAAAGATCTTAAAAAGGAAAAGATTGATTCATATGGTACGTACAATTTATCTAGTGATTTTTGTCAAAAATATTGTTCATCTTTAGATTCTGCAGTAATCGATCATTTGATTGATATGGTTACTGATACTATGGCTTCAAAGGATGATGAACTAATTAAGTTTAAGACTTTAATTAATAATTTTTTAAAGACCAATGGTTCTTATAAACAGTTATTAGATATTAAAAGCATTAAGATGGTCAAACCTAATGAGTTTACAATTGCATTGAAACCATTTAATAAATTGAAATGCTCATTATATTTTAAGAAACTAACCGATCGTTATCTAGTAACAGTGGATGTCGATAGTTTCCCTAAAAAGTTAATTGTTGCATCAGGGGACGGTGGTTTAGAATCATACATTGACATGTTATCTCAGTACAATACTGTCGCAAAAGAATTGAATAAATTAAAAATTTAAGGAGTCAATCATGAAAAACTTTAGAGAGTTCATATCTGAAGGTGATTTAAATGAATCATCAAATAAATATTTTGATATTGTTGAATATTTTGATGGTAAACAGCGTGTTAAATTTGATCAAATGTTTGATTATGGTAATGGTGAAGAAGATTTCTTATATCGTATGTATGTAATTTTGACAAAAAAAGGTATTCCATTATCAGATGCTTTTGAAGAAATCAGTGATTTTTGTAAACTTGACTTGAAGTTTTCTAAACAAAGAGTAGAAGTAAATTTAAAAGCTGGTTCTATATATTTATTCGATGATAGAATGAAAGCTTATGTGCATTTATTGCTTAAATAATAAATAATTTTGCTTAAGTTGATCGGTATAAACATTTTAAAACCTTAGTGATGGTATACTTATATCCGAGGTGAATAAAATGTTAAATGCAATAAAACAGTATTTAGTTGAAAGTGGGTTTACCGATACAATCATTTTAGAAAATCCTTCATATGAAACCGCAATCGTCGGTATTTCTGAAAATGAAGAATTAATCTACGATTATGATTTAATGGTTGAATATTTAGTAAATACTGAAAAAATGACTCATGAAGAAGCTGACGATTTTATAAGCTATAACACTCTGAGGGCGATTCCATACATGCATGGGAAACGCCCTATTATTATGAACCATCTTGATCTTTAGATTCTTTTTGGATCAGTAATTCCATTCTTTAAATCACTAAACAGTTGAGGATCATGTGATGTTTGTGGCATGAATCCTCGCTTTGGCGCATTCTTAATTGGTTGGTTGTTTTTAATTTTCAACGAATTTTGAACTAAGTACTCTATAGGATCGGTGATTCCAAGTTTATTGAATTCGGTTATCGTTTTTTGAGATATATTGGTTTGAACATATCTTCGAATAGTACCCTCGTTGGCGGTATATAGTGAAGTTCCTTTTGTATCTCTAGATTCTAAATAACCTAAATTTGAACCAATTGTAGATTGAACCGCTTTTAACATATCCACAGGAGTCAAATGTCCTTGTATATCCAAACAAGCTAAATTCGAATTTGGATTTGTAATAAAGATCTGAGACCAACGATGATGACCATCAACAATATACTTTCCATTAAAAGTAATTATTGGTCGTATTATTACAACTGGATCGTAGAAACAAACATCGATATCTTTACCTTGTAAGGTATATTTTAATGAGTTCGTCATATCAATTTCTGACTGAGTTGGAATTAAACTTGCTGTAGGTAACTGTCTACTTACTATGTTAAGTTTAAGATCTGCAAAATCACCGCCATAACCTAAAGATAACAAAAACTTTAGTTTTTTATCCCTGACAATTTTATCAATAAATTCCACGGATGTTTCGTATTTGTAGTCTCGAATTTTGCGGATTAATTCAATATACAAACTGAATGCATCGGAAGATTCGATGTTGTTGTTTAGATTGATATTTTTTACTTTATTCATTAATTTTTTGACGTCTTGATTAATAGACTCATAGAATAATTCTAAAAATGTTTTCATAATATGACCTTTTCGTATTTAGAAGTTTCGAGAGTTTTTAAAAAACAATTTAATTTAGGATATTTTCGGTTTTCAATCATTCCATCATAAACAGATATCCATTTATCTCGTTTTAAATACTCATCTGTTAAATCGTCGTCTTTTGAAATTTTGACGTCACGAATTGATTTTGGATTTTTGTAATACATATTTCCATATAAAGTTCTATAGTGAAGAACGTCGTGGTGTTTTACAAAATCAACTATTTCATCTTTATTAATTAAAGATAAAAATTTATTTTTATTAAAAATCATTGGTGAATGAACTTCAAAGTCCATAAAATATTCTGAACCTAGCTTAACAAGCAATTCTTTAACATTTTTAAATCCATCACGCCAACCTGAATGAGGATACGTTTTAAATCTTTCAATTTTCTTATCTAATGAACTAAGACATAAATTGAGATCTGTGTAAATGTTTACATCATCATGAGCGATAAAATCGTCATTCATCAGTACGAAATTATCTGAGATATCATTACATAAACACATCTGAATAATGTTATTAAGTGAATTACGATATTTTGAACTATTTTGCTGGACTTTCAAATACTCAACGTTTTGAATCCATATCGGTTTATAACCAACGATCCATATTCGGTCATAACCTCTTACATATTTTTGAACCGATCTTAAAGAGTATTTCAAGTCTGGGTTATAGTTACCCATTTTTAACATATACACAAGATCCATACTTTCTCCGTTTATCTTTATTTATAAATAAAGATAAAAATGAGAGATTTTAGATATGGCTGAATTAACCGAAACCATTCCATTCACATTTGATGAAAATTACACGGAAATAAAACGTCAATTTGATGAAAAAGGATTCGATGTTGCAGAAGGTTCAAATACCTCTATGCTCATAGATTCCATGACATATTTGGTCACTGCGTTAAATACAAATACGGCGTTAAATGTTAATGAAACAATTTTAAATTACGCAAATAGACAAGATAACGTCTTAGAGGATGCTCGCTCGATTGGTTATGAATCAACGAAGCCAACATCTTTCGTATATGAAGTAACTGTAAAGACTGATGAATTTACAGAGGAGGATTATCCAGATGGTGGTACAGTCGTTATTCCGAAATTTGCTGAATTTACGTATGGTGACAAAACCTATTACTACGTTGGTGAACAGCTCATTTTAAGAAATTTACGAGAAGCCCAAGAATTAAAATTAAGATTAAAAGAAGGAACTTTAATCAAATACACCGATGAGCCGGAAACATTACAAGTAACCATTGATACAGTTATTGATAATAACGTTGAGGTTGATCGTTATTACATCGATATTCCGTTCACTGATGTTGAAGATGATGGTATTCAATGTTTATGCTCTTATTATGATGACTTTGGAGTTTTCTACGATAAAGTTGAATACATTAAATCCCAAACAACAATGTTCGAATCGGACGAAGATCTTAATCGTAAATTTATTCGTATCGATAATATTGATTACAAAACTCCAAGAATATATTTCAAGTACGCCGGAATGGGAAAAGGCTTAAAGCTTGGCTCAACCGTGTACTTAAATATTCTTCAGACTTCCGGATCGGATGGCGAAATAGCAAACTTATCCGATGTTGAAGGTTTAACAAGTGATATAAAAGGAATTACTGTTGACAGTATTGAACTCATACAACGTGGAACAGATGGTGAAACCTTACAGGAGATTAAAGATAACGCTCCAAAGTATTATAATTCATCAAATCGTTTAGTTACTGCGAATGACTATATTTCAGCATGTCAGCGTGACGCTAGAGTCAAAAAGGCAATTGTTTGGGGTGGCGAGGACGAATTTCCAATGTCCCCTGGACATATTTGGTTCTCTTTTTTCCCTACAAATTTAAAACGTTCATTCACGATGAATGATTATTATATGTATTGGGAACGTGATTATCAGAATAATCCATACATTTATGGATCAGAAGAAGATCAGACAGCGAAAGCATCAGAATACTACAACGCTAATTATATCTCTGATACTGAAATTCGATCAATTACATATTCGAAGGATGGTAAATTAATCAACCCAGGAATTTGGGATAATCTCGATAAACTTAATATTCCTACTTTAACATACCACAGCAGACAGCCTATCTACTGTTATTTTAACTATAAAATAGAAATATTAAAGTATTTATTATCCGATAAAAAAGAAGATATCCATTCCGAAATATTTGATATTATTGACGGAATGTTTTCAGGAGAGACATCGTCATTAAACTATGAAAATTATAACGTCGAGTATTTCAACGCTTCAGTAATTAAGTACATTGATAACCGAGTCACTGATATTAGCGGTTTTAATCTGTACTTAGATAATCAGTTGGTGCTTAATACTAAAACCTTATGTGCTGAACAAGAAAATGTAGATTTCCGAGATATTTACATTCCTTTAGCTTTACCGTATGAATCAATCTTTGAAGATGGTTTTCTAAAGATTGATTCCCTCCCTAATATCGATACTGAAAACTTTATACAGTACCGAGCTGAACAAGGACGTGATTTATACGTTGATTGGTCTTTAATCCAAGAGGATATTGCCAATGGCATTACTCAAGAAGATCATAAAATGATTATCGCTCCGATAAGAATTCGCAATCAAATGTCAGAAGTGTTTACTGATAATAATCGTGACGAAAAGAAGGTTCAATTTAGGATTCAAATCTATCCTGACGATTTAGCTCAAGAAAATAATACTTATAACAGTACGCATTTATATTATTATGATGAAGATGAAAAAATTGAAATCCCTTATGACCAAGATAATGGATGGTACTTAGATTCAAAAGATCCATCAGTCGTCAGATTCGGATCTAATTACAATATCCCTTCTAGTCTCAGTGAAATCTTTATCGAATGCGATCAATTCTGCGGATTTTATTATCTATTTAACGCTTATAAGAAGGAAATCTTAATCCACTTATTTGTTGACGCATCAACATCTGGATTATTACTGTACACTAAAGGCGAAGTCGCCCTCTTGAAAGATAATTATCTGTATTCATTTGACGATAAATATCTATTTTCAAATACGGAACATTACTTGGTATCTGAGGAAGAGATAAAGACCGATACCAAATACATCGAAACTATTGATACTACTCCACGATCATACTTGTACTCAAATGATACTGCGTATTTAACCTCAACTGATGTTAAATATTTAACCACAAATGGTTATGCGTTAGATGATCCAAATGCCACTACAATTTATTCAGGACCAGTGGTTAGAGCTATAAACGAAAATATGTACAAGTACTCAGCTTTGAAGTCCGACTTATTCTTTAGAAATAGATTGTTGAATCTAAAATATCCATCAGATTCATTCAAGACTTTAAGAAATGTTATACCAATTCTTAAGTCCGTTAAATTCATTGATATTTTAAATTAAAGTATTCGGCACATTTCAAAAATATTTTTTATTTTATATAAATAATAATAAAAAGTTGGAGATTCAAAATGCCAAATACAATCAATGATTTTAAATACGCTATGGGGGCAGGTGCAAGGGCATCGAAATATCTTGTGTTATTTGCCCAACCTAGTCTGATCGACACTGTCGGAGCTGATTTATCACGCGCTCATCTGCTATGCAAAGGTTTACAAATCCCTGGTAAGACTATTGGAACTATCGATATGTTTTGTCAAGGCAGAAAAATCCCGATGCCTGGAGATACCCAATTTACAAATGCATGGACATTGACATTTTATACTACTGAAGACCACGATCTAAGACGTAATTTCTTATCATGGATGCAAGCCGTCGACAATTTCCAAGCAAATATTCATTCAGGTGTACCTGCTGATATTATGTCCGAGATGGGAGTTGCACAATTGGATTCTGCCGGAAACCGAACCGCAACCTACACATTCCATAATGTATATCCAACCGAAGTTGCTGAACTATCTCTAGGCTCTGACCAACAGGATACTGTATTAGAGTTTGACGTTACCTTTACATATTCGGATTGGGTTGTTGGTAATGGTGAGTTTGATGCTCCTGGTAATGCCAATGCACCTACATTAAATTCTACAGCATATTAAGGTAGAAGAGAATGACTAAGTTGCCGAACCTAAAAGAGATTACTCAGTACACGCCTAAAGAATCTATGGAGCGCGCGAGGAAATTCATGCGTACTGTCGGCAACAAAAAACAATTAAAACCCATAGATTTTAAAGTCGGCAATTTCTTATTTTTAAAATACAACGCCAAAGATAAAACGAAGGTTTACGATAAAAATCCTTTAATCATGGTTCTTCGTAGAAATACTCAGCATACGTTAGGATTGAATTTTCATTGGATACCATATGTAAAACGCATCGAGCTGATACATTTTATATTCAGTTTGAATGTTACGAGGGTTAAGAATCGTAAACCGTTAGTTTTTACATATCCACAGTTAAAAGAATTTCTTAAAAAGCGTGGGTACTCTCCTTGTATACGTTTATATATAAACAAACGATTATCAAGAAATGGTTTCAAAGTTCCTAATACGCAATTATTAGGATTCTCACGTTTAAATATGATGATCTTTAACAACGGAAAATCTGCTGAAGAAGTGTATGCAATGGCGGTAAATAAAAAGATTTAAACATAGGAGCGCATAATGAAAAATTTAGCAAAAATGGCAAGTGAAGGTAAATATACAGAATTTAGACAATCTCTATTTTCTGAGATGGCTTCACGAATGCAAAACAACCGTATTATTAATGAATACAATCGTCAGATGGACTACTACAACGATATCTCAAGATATATGAAAAGCATTCCATCTTTAGATGAATATAAAAAATAAGAGGTAATTATGAACATTATATTTGATGATGATTCGTTACCTCAATTTGAGGTAGTTGAATCGTTAAACGAATCTGGTAATACCGTTAAAAAATATCATATTAAAGGTATTTACTCAACGATCGGTGAGAAAAACCGTAACGGTAGAGTTTACCCATATCCATTATGGGAAGAACAAGTTAACCACTACCAACAATATATTCAGAATGGTTCGATTAATACTCTTATGGAGTATGAACACCCAGCACGTACCAATGTTGATCAGATGCAAGCTGTAGCTAAGATTCTAGAGCTAAGAATCTCTGACGATAAAAAGTATGTCTACGGTGATGCAGTTTTACTTGACAATGACAAAGCCAACCAAATTAAGTCATTAATTGATAACGGTATCAAGATTTCCGTTTCATCAAGAGGTGTCGGATCTGTAAAAGACGGAAAAGTGCAATCTTTTAAGTTAATAACATACGATATCGTCCCAAATCCTTCAGACTTCAACGCAACCATGAATGGAATGTGCGAATCACATATGTTAACCGAAGGTGTTATCGAAGGTCTTGATTTTGAAATTGACGGCGATGTTATAAAAGAAGTCCAACGTCAAGAACCACAAGAAGAGTCATTCAGTGCTGACGAGATATCGGAGGCTCTAAAAACTCGATTTGATGATTTCATCAAAAATTTATAAAAAATTTTAAAAAAATTATAAATAAAAATAAACATTGGAGATTTTATCATGAGTTTAGAAAAATTGTTTGAAAACATCGACTCAACAATTTTAACCGATGATCTCAAGAATTCTTTAAAAGAATCCTTCGATGTCGCGGTTAATGAAAAAGCTGAAGTGATGGTTTCAGAAAAGTTGCAGATGCTTGAAGAAAAATCTGATGAGTACGCTAAATACTTAAAAGAAGAGTACGAATCAAAAGCAAGCGAATATGAGGATAAACTTTCAGCCCTTGACGAAAAGGCTGATGAGTACACCCAGTACTTAAAGGAAGAGTACGAAACTAAGCTTAATTCTCTAGATGATAAAGCTAACGGTTACGCAGAGTACCTAAAGGAAGAGTACGAAACTAAGATCGAAACCTTGACTGAAAAAGCCAATGAGTACGTTGAGCTGATGCAGTCCGAAATGAATGAAAAGGTTTCAGATTTCTTAGATCGTGCTATTCAAGAGTTTATCGTCGAAGCTAAAGAACAGATGTGCATTAATGTTGAAAATGCCAAGGCAAATGCGTTGACCGAGTCATTCAGTCAGTTCGCTATTACTGCTGGTGTTGAAGTTGCGGATATTGTTGAAGCTTACGATGATACTAAATCCGAAAATAAACTACAGCGAGCAATCGAGGAAAATGACAACCTTGTAAATGAGAACTTATCTTTAGTGTCCAAGATTAAGGAACTAAATGAAAAGGTCAATAACCTTTTAAAGATCGGCGTAATTAAAGAAATGTCCGATGGAATGACCTTATGCGAAGCCAAAAAATTTGAAAACTTAGCTGAACTTGTCGAATTTACAAACGATAGCTCTTATATCGACTCATTAACAAGAATCGCTGAAGCTGTAAAAGGCGAAGATGATGAAAACGATGACGATTCTGATGACGATAATGATGAAAAAAATCCTAAAGACAATAAGAAGGAACAAGTTAATGAGTCAACCATTAACTTAGATCATCAAAAAGTAAATGAAACAGATTTTAACAGCTCAATCAACGAGCGTTTAAACCGATTAATTTAATAAACTTAAGGGAGTAATAATATGCTTACTGAAGCACAAAAGATAGAGTTACTAGAGTCTGATAAGTATGCTCCTATTGCAGAATCAGATCGCGAAGTAATGAAATTGATGGTAGAAAATACCGATAAGGAAGTAGATCGACTGTTAGCCGAAGGTTCTTTAACCCAAGATGTTGCACAGTTCACACCAATTTTACCACCACTGGTAAGACGTGTATATCCAAACCTAATCGCAAATGAGATCCTAGGCGTACAGCCTATGACCATGCCAACTGGCTACATTTATGCATTAGTACACAACTACATCGGTGATGGCAATCAGTATGCTTCTCCAAATCAGCATGCGTTTATTGCAGAGACTGATTACGTTCCTACTGAGGAAAATCCTGATCTAGCAGTTACTGTAGGTTCAACCGTACTAACCACTGGTAAGGTATTATATGTTGAGGGCAACAAGGTACTGATTGGTTATACTGGCAATACTCGCCCAGAGGTAACAATTGGCACAACAACTTTAGGCACTGCTAAGATTACTGGTTTATTCACCAATGAGGCATCATTCTTTAGAATCCTCAAGAGATATACCGGTCGTTACTCAACCTCCGCAGGTGAGCAGTTAGCCAAAGATATGCGTGAAGTTGGTTTCTCAATCACCAAGAAATCAATTGAAGCTGAGACTAGAGCTTTAAAGGGCAGATACACTGTTGAAATGTACCAAGACTTAAAGGCACAGCACAATCTGAATGCAGATGACGAGCTGATGTCATTAATGTCCTATGAGTTACAGGCAGAAACTGACCGTGATGTTGTTGACTTTGTTAACGCTCACTCAAAGGTTGTAACCGACATGAGCTTCCCTGCACTAAATGCCTCAGTATACACTGGACTAGGACGTTGGGAGATTGAGAGATACCGCGCTCAGACCGTAAAGATCTCAAAGGAATCAGCTCTGATCGGCGTTGAGACCAAGCGTGGACAAGGTAACATTCTGCTAGTATCTCCAAAGGTAGCAACAATGCTTGAGCAAGTAGGCTCATTTATGAAGGCTCCTGTACAGTCAAGCGTAGGCGTACCACCAGCAGGTGGCGTAGCCGGAACCTTTGATAACAGATATAAGGTTATCGTTGATCAGTACGCTGTAAATGATTACGCAACTGTTATTTACAAGGGTGTTGACCGTCGAGACGCTATGGGCTTTTTTGCCCCATACGTCCCATTGAGCTTCACTAAAGTTACAATGCAGGAATCAGGTCAGCCAGCTATCATCGCAAAGACTCGTTACGCTCTAACCACCATCCCAGGTGTTGTAGATGCTAACAGCGATGACCGCGCTCAGACCTATGCTCACACCTTCGCAGTTGACTTTAGCAATACTTTATTAGGTGGCGCAACTGATTACAAGTTCGGCGCAATCTAATTTAAAATAGAATAAATTAAAATCCCTTCTTAGAAGGGATTTTTTATTACATTAGATCATTTTCAATCATAAACTTTTCTAAAGCTTTAGCAACATCTGCTTGAGAGAGATCGGTATATCCGAAGTCGACACTATATCCATAAGGATGTTCATCAATGCCTTCGTTGGTATCACATGAGAAGTTAAAAGTAAAAATATCTTCAAAGGAATCTTCATGTTTGTAAAAATCGATTGAGTAAGCTAGATTCCATGCTCTGCCGTTGGTTCTCATTCGTTCAAGCTCTCCTTTAACAGAGTTTCTTGATCTTACAATTGCTTTGCACTTTGACTTTAATAAAACTGTTTTGATCTTCTCATAAGGAGCGATCTGAACCAGATCAATACGCTTATCGTTAACGTCTTTGACAGCGTCTAAAAAATCATCTGGGACATCCACATCTAAAGTTCTGATGTCATCAATCAGACCATCACATTTATACATTAAACTTCTATAGATTTCGCGACTGAGTTCATCCCATCCGATAACCTCTGAAATCACATATCTTGAGATAAGTTTTTTAAGATCTTTAGTTGAGCTTACAATCTTTGTTGGGTTGGATAACTTTTTATAATAATTTAAAGTTTTCTGCCAATCGGCTCTAAGAGGGATAAATTTACCATCTTTCACCATTGATGCAATTTCAGGGTATTTATTAATATCGAACATTTTTGATTCTCCGTTTGATCTTATATCTATATTATAGATATTTTTTACAAAAATTCAAGATATTTTTTAAAAAAATCTATGAAATATTTTTCTTTTATAGATTTTTATCTAAATTTATAATTTATTCCAAAATACTTAAACTCATCATTTTCAACAAGTCTGTAATTGTCAAATAACTCATCATAGCTAAAATGTAGTTTATTCCATTTAGGTGGTAGTTCATCTTGATAATTATTAATGAATTCATTAATCTCTTCATTTGTTACTGAATGAAAAGGAACAATAATTTCAATGCACAACGATGAGCAATCCTTAAAGTTAACTTTAACACTTCTGACGTATATTGCTCTATAAATTGTCTTAATATCGTTGATTCGTGCAAATTCAAATACAGTCATTGGTTTGATTACTGATTCAAATTCTTCAACTGAGTTGAAAGCTCTGAAGCCATCTTCATTATATGGAGTTACTGTGACTTTATCCTCAGGGATAAATAACCCATACGTTCCCATGTAATCATCTGAGTTGGCATAAGATGCATAAAAATCATCACCTATCGGCATGTCATAATTGATAAAGCCTAAAGTTCCATAATCCCAATCTTTAAGATTATCTGAATAATGACATGTAAAATATCCGTTTTTATCTTTATATGATTCAGCTTGTTTGGCATTTGACCATGAGAAAACATCTTCTCTTTTGAATATCAGCATTTTTAATCCTTAGAATTGAACCAAATTATTGATCGTCATTCTTGTACCTTCTCATTTAATGCAATAATGAGTAATACCATTTCCACTATTTTCATTAACCTACTCCAGCATGAAACCATTGAACTACTGAAAGCACAGCTATTATGAAGCAAGCAATAATAATCATAGCTATAGCTATATCCTTTGCATTTTGAAAAGCTTCTTCCCAATCAATATCAATAGTCATTAACCAAAGAATAGTGACTATTAAGCAAACAATTATACATGGTATGGATAGCCATAGAGGAATCATTCTTGCACTCCAAATGGTTGCCACTTGCCATCAATCTCAATTTCATAACCTTCAAATAGATCTTCAAGAGATATAGCGTTAAGCATTGATCCAAAACAAACGCAATTAGTACAAGTTGGGAAGATTGCAATTATTAGCGTTTGCTCTTCAACTCTATCATCAGTTGGTCGGATATGAACTACTTGACCAACTTTATAAAGCTTTAAAAATTCTTCTAATGTAAAAGGTCTATACTTAAGTTCTTCAACATCTTTGACCTTATCATCAGGCAAAAAATATTGATATGGAGTATTTAAAGTGTCAGCTATAAAGTACATTCCTTCCTCATCAATCACGATACGCTTAAGTTGGTGTTTACTTGACCAATTCTCAGGGTTTTCAGACCATTCTACTGAAAAATAACCATAAGTTCCAATGAGATTGACTAAATCTTCAGTCAAAGTATCACTCGAATAAACATCATCTAAATCGAATTTTTTCATAGATCACCTCTAAACAACTTTAATATTAAAGGTTACACCACCATCAAGGTTATAATTGATAATATAGTCCACTTTAATAGTATACTTTAAATTTTCAAAGCAATCTGAATACTTTGAATTTAGTCTATTTTCAATATTAGAACAAATCTTACTTACAGTACAATCATCACATGACCCAAATGAGTACTTATAGTATTCTTCACTACAAATCTTTTCCAATTCACTTCTAATTTGTTCTATTAATTCTTTATTCATGAATCACCTTATATACACAGTTGACAGTAACCCATAAAAATCACGTCTAATTTATTACATACTTGATCATATTCATCTAAAGTAATTTCATATTTTTTCAAAATCTCATCAGATGGATCTTTTGCCTTAAATCCAAAAATCTGACATTCATGTCCGTTTGATTCTTTATCAATCTCGCCAAAATCTTCATAGTCAGCAATAATATCATTGATTATAAACTGCTCAAGTGAACATGGACATGATTTTGACTGAATGAGTTGTAATTTCATATTCTAGACCTATAAGATTAAAGTCTTTTAGACTTTAGATTTTAAAAATCTTCATAGTCAGTTCCAAAATTCCAATCATCTGAAGGGATCGAATCATCATATGTATCTCTACCCCAATCATAGGATTCCTTTTCATCTTCTGCTTCTTCATTGAACTCATCACCAATGCCGTACTCGTAGTCTATCATGTGCATCTCCTCCAAGATCTAACTTCCGCATTTGATGCTTGCTAAACCTGCTAAAACAATAAATGATATCACTGCACAAATTACTGGATGTCTAGAACCCCATTGATCAAAGGTCTCTACTAATAGACGAAATACGAATCCAAGTGCAATTAAAACGCAGATCACTTGAAATAAACATAGAATCATTTGATCACCTTAATAGTTCGGATGTTCAGTCCCATCTTTATCTTTAATGTAAGCTAAGATTCTGATTTCTCCAATGTAGTCTAAATTTTGCAACCATGTAATATCTTTAGGATTCATCTTAATTGGGTAAACTCCATCATATTCAACGCAAGCATCGAAATATTTTGTTTCTAACCATGATCGATTTAAGTCAAATGAACCTAAAGCATTATCTACAATTCCACTATCCACTCCAATAGATTTAAATAATTCTTTAATTTTATGGATTGTTTCATCATGTCGAATATCAGTCTTAGCACTTTTAGGTGAAATTACTAAACTTGCTTTAACTATATCATCATCTTTGATTCTTTGTTCAATACTTGACTTAATTAACTCTTCTTCAGTCATGCCGATATCTGATTCATCATTCATATAAACCTCTATGGCTCAGTCTGAGTTGATTTGAAATTGATGTTTCCTGTTCCTTTAACATAGCATTCAAATGGACTATATCGACTGAGATATTTCTCTTTCGTTATCTCTATGATAATCTCTACAGTACCTGTAAAGTTTGGAATGACTGTTACACACCAAGAGTGCTCTTTCGCCCATTTAAAAAACTCATCAGTTAACTGTTCACCTTTAAAGATTGCTACTTGTCCTGAGTCAGCACAGAACTTTCCAAGCTCAGTTTTATCATCTTTGTAGACTGTACAACCCCAATCACCGTAATGAGTATCGTTTCTGATGTAATCAAATCTAATATTTTTATTAATATAATTATAACCATCTCTTGGATTCATGACATAGCATGGATCAGTTATAACTATAGTTTCATTGTTGAAAGTTAAACTCTGATCGAAATATCTTTTGGATTCAAATATTCCATCAGGTTGAATATCACCATCACCATGCAAAATGCTCAAAATGTAATATACATAGCAATGTCCTTTGAACTTATTAATAAATTTGATTTCATCTTTAGTCAGTTTAGCTTGTCTTCGGTCGCTATAATATTCAACGTCATTTCGTTGAGTTAAATCACCAAAGGTAAAATCTGAATTTGATAATGCAATTTCAAAGATGTTTGAATAATCTGTAAACTTTTCAGCAATTGATCCACCTAATTCCTTAATATCATTAAAGGTCTTAAGATTCTCAGCTTCAGTTTTATCATTGAAGTACCAAGAACTAGCTTTAAATCTTTCAAGAGGAGATTTCATTTTTTCAGGATACCAACGCTCTAAAATTGCATGGTATCTTGGCATCTTTTCATCAATCTTCGACTTATACTTTACAAGTAATAATGGAATTTTTTCAGCTTTCATTTTTGACCTTAAATTTTTTAATAATTCCTTTTAAAATATCAAGCTCAGTTCGAGTATTCAACGTTGTTGCATTGACTATAGTTAATAAGAAATCTTTCATTGATTTTGGAGCTTTAGTATCATTCAAAACCATTTCAAGTCTTTTTATCGGACTATCCATATCAGTCAAAACTGCATCGATTCCCTCAGTTATGCTTTTAAAGCACTCCTTGAGATCTTGATTTTCTTGCTTAACTTTTTGCAACTCTTGAAGAGCTTTTGAATGCTCTTCAAGTAATGCGTTAATTTCTGATTCGTTCATTGCACTTCTCTAGGTAATCCATACATACACAAATTAAGTTATCATGATTTGATGACATGGCTTTTGCAAGCATTTCATCAATTTCTTCTTTAGAGAATTTCTGCTCACGCATAGCTTTTTGCGTATAACCCATAATTGCAAATGCATTGCCATCAACTCCGGATAAAGTATATTCTTTCATAATTATTCCTTCTTAGTTGAACTAATTACGGTTTCTTTATCTTTATTGTACTCAATCAATGAGTACGTTCTTGACTCAGATGCTGAATTTCTAAATACTGTTTCAAAGACATTCTTAGCAGTCATAAGCTTATCAAAGGTTGCCATTGTTCTGTTACCATCTGATGAAATCATCACAATTTTGTACTGTTTCATATCTACCTCTAGAAAAATCTATGCTTATTCTTTGATGCTTCTAGCTCTAACTGTTCATATTTGTCTAATAATAGATTTAAAGCTTCAATCTGATCTGAGGTTAAATTATCCCAAGATTTAATTCTTGACAGTATGACTGAATTTCTAGCTCTACATAAGCGTTGCTTTAAAAGCTCAGGATTATTTCTCATATTAACCTCTATCTTAAAAAGAACTCATTGATAATTTCTGATAATTGTTCTGAGATTCTCTTAAAAATCATTTCAGTATCATCTTCATTAAAAATGATAGTAACTGATGACATATTCAAATCATAATGATCTAGTAAAAAATTATCTCGTTCATCAGTAAACATAACCTTAATGTTATTTTCTTCGGTTCTTTCGAGGCACATTGTTAACTTCATGCCTAGAACCTTTATTAAAGGTCTAAATGTCAGAGCGCGATCACCTCTGAACTTTTCAATAGTATTAACAATGCCATCAAGCTGATTCTTGTAGGTTTCTTTAATTTTCTTAGTAGTTGCATTAAAATTCATAAGACCTCCTACATAAAACTCTCGTTATATAATTTCATACACTCGCCTAAAGTCTTCTTTAAAGGCTCGACTGAAGTATCCCTTTCAAGAGGTAAGTTAAAAGGTTTAAATCTTATAGTTTCGAGCTCTGATCTTGAGATTGTTCCGTATTCAAACCCATAACCTATTGAAGCACATCCATATAAAATGTCAGGATCTTCGGTTGATTCTAATATATAGCATGTATATGCAGATCCTCCGAAGAATCTTGCGATTACTTTTGCGTCTGTTCCTTTATCTTGAGAACCGTAAGGGTATTTCTTTAGAGCGTTTTCAATCGATGCAGTAAATAATTTCATGTTAATCTCCGTTAAGATCTTTCTTCAAATAATTTTGCGATGCGAGCTTCATAAGATTCGGCTTTTAAACCTTTATTGAATTTAAAACCTTTTAAATTTTTGAACTCGTTATAATCCATAATATTTTTTAGATAAATATGTAAATTACCTACTGGATCAACGTCTAACTCTCTAATTTCGCAGTTGCCGATATCTTCTGGTAAACCATTAAGGCTTGCAAAAAATTCTGCGCCATTCCAATAATCATTTCTTAAAAAACCGACTCTATATGCGATTCGATAATCATCCTCGATAAATTTAGCCTCAATTAATATCTCTTTATGATGTTTTAGAGCTGTTTCTAAGTCGTTTTCAATAAAATAATTTAGGTTAGCCATCTGAATCTCCGTTTGATCTAATATACTTACATTATAGATATTTTTTTCAAAAGTTCAAGATATTTTTTAAAAAAATCTATGAAAAATTTTTCTTTCATGAATTTTTATCGAAAGTTTAGTCATTCTTTGAATATATTAAAATTTTGGCGTTTTCTTGAAGGTTAAAAGTGCTTTTTAAATACTTTAATAACCTTTTATCAATCTTATGTATATATCCAATGCAATAATCTTTGCCTTTGATGTTTATTTTATAAAGATTATGATGATTAAATTTATAATCACCATATTCCATGATAAATCTTTGATATTTTTTAATTGAGTTCTTATTTGAACAGCAAATATTATAAATCGCGCTCTTGAATTGATAGAAATTCGGATCATCCAAAACCTTAATACAGTTGAACGCTAGTTCTTTTAAGGTCAATTTAAGAGATTTCCTATCTAGAAACAGATAGGTATTTCCACTTTTTCGGCAAATCCTTCTAATATTATTCTTTAAAATATTCAAATTAGTATTGCTGTAAATAATATAAGGCACAAATAAATTTTTATCGGTAACTGTTATTACATAAAAATCATCTTCTAAATTATCAAATTTGATTAATAAGTTAAGAGAATCAAGATTATCCATACCAAAAATTGTCCTTTTTATTTTAAATATTCTAAATTATAGAATTTTTATCTAAACTTTCGAATATTTTAAAAGAAAATTCTAAAAACTTTATAAGAATAAAATTTTATAAATAAAATCAAAAGAGGATCAAGAATGATAATTACACCAACAGATGAAGATAAACATTCTAGTTTTAATGTATTCATAGCCGGACCGATAAAAGGAGTTCATGATTGGCAAACAGAATTTGCAAATAGATTCGCAGATACTGAGATTACTTTCTTTAACCCTAGACGCAGTATTGATGAATCCGACAGCTTTGTATATGAAGAACAGGTTAAATGGGAATCTGAACATTTAAGGTACGCTGATTTAATTATTTTCTGTGTCCCACCAAAAGAATACGATGTCCCAGGAAGATCATACGCTCAGACAACCATGTTCGAATTATCTGAATGGTTACAAAAAGGAAAACAGTTGTTAATCTACATCGATAATTCGTATCCATTGTTTAATTATATTATAAAGAAATACCCTGAACAGATAATCTTTACCCAAGATGAACTCGAAGATCAGTTAAGAGAAATCTATAAAAATTTTTGCAACCGAGCACCTAAGATATTTTTTACTTCAGATACTCATTTCAATCAGCAACGAACTTTAGAGTTGTCCTTAAATCGAAGATTTATAAAAGATTTAAGTGAAATGAATGAGTTGTTAATAAGAAATTGGAACAATACAGTTACTAACAAAGACATCGTTTATCATTTAGGTGATTTCGGTGACTACGAATACTTAAAATACTTAAAAGGTAGAGTTCGTTTAATTCTTGGAAATTATGAACAATCAGATATCAAAAATGGATTAGATATTCATAAACTATATTCATACGGTTTCGAAAGCGTACAAGATAGGACTACTCTAGAACTTGAAGGTATGCATATTACATGCACTCATAAACCAACTAATTATAATAAATACTCAGATTTCAATCTATATGGTCATATTCATGGAAGACAGCAATGTAAGCCTTTTGGAATGGATGTCGGAGTAGACGCTCAGAATTACACACCAATCAGTTTAGATGATGTTATTAGATTTAAAAATGCGTATAAGTATTACGATCAAGATGTTTGGATTAATTAGTTTTTAAAAAAGTATAAATAAAAATAAACAGCTAAAATTTTTAAGGAGTTAACTATGAAATCATTTAGCGATTACTTAAGAAGTCTATCCGAGGAAGATGAAGACGTTAAAGATCTTTATGACGACTGCAAGGAAGGCGATGACGGCGACGAGGATTTAGATGACGGCGATGATGAAGACATCAAAGAGTCTGCACAAGTTCAGCTAGATCTTCTAAAGCAGATTCAGCCTAAGTTATCACAGGCACCTTTAAACGTTTTAAAGCAGATTTTAAAGCGTTTAGAGTCTGGTGATAAAGGCGAATAACAATAATTGCCCACTTTAAGTGGGCATTTTTAATATGATAAAACTCTGTCGTGATCAAAAATACTTTACAAAATGCAAGTATATAGTAGATTTATACTTATCTCCTAAGTGTGATTTCAAATGTTCATACTGTTATGTTAAAGAAGATTATCCCGATCTAAAAACACTATCCTTGGATACAGCATTTTACTTTATTGATTGCGTTTCTTTATGCAAAGATGTTTGTCTGAGTTTGATTGGTGGAGAACCTACTTTATATAAAGATTTAAATGTTGTTATTGAATATGCTGAAAATAAAGTTGCTGAACTAGAACTATATACTAATGGATCGACAGATTTAAGCAAGTTCAAACTTGATAATGTTAAGACTGTATTAAGTATACACCCACGTTATTATAATAAATTTAGGAATAGATTCTTATCTAACATTCAGTACTTACAAGATCATAATTTAAAACATCAAATCAGATTAATGATGGAAAACTCTGATTTATCAGAGATATTAAAAGACTTAAAAAACGTTAGTATTCTTAAAGAATACTTATATGATCCAAATGGTAATTTCTTTATACTCCCTGATAATTATGTCGAAGACAAAGATTTTCAGGCTGGTGACGAACTGATCGGTATTTCTGAATATATAAAGAAGTATTTCAAATCTAAAAAGCCTTTTCTATGTAAGATGAATTCGTTTGCTATCTTATCAAATGGTGATGTTGAAAAATATTGTTACACGGATGATGGTTTGATTGGAAATCTTTTTGTAAACAAAAATCTTTTCAGAGATTTAAAGATTAAAATTGAACTATGTAAACAATCAAACACTCTAGGTTGTTCAGAAATGGAGATTATACGATTTGTATGAAAACATTCAGGATTAACAGCTTAGATGAGACAGAAACATGGATACATTTAATTCTGACTAATAAGTGTAATTATAGATGTTCATACTGCGTAGCAAGTGAAGTTGATCCCTACAAAGGTGTTCTCGATTCTGATAATGGGAAAAATGATCTATCTAGAGATGATATAGACTATATCTTTGAAAATCTGAACATTGAAAACATCAGATTAATCATTGTTGGCGGTGAGCCAACATTAAGTAAATCATTAAACTATCTGCTCGATAAAGCAAACGCCGATAAAAGATTCAAAGCTATTGAACTGCTGACTAATGGATCAGTACCTTTAAATAACTTTCATATTAGAGATAAAGTAATTGCTGTATTCACATATCACCCCTACAAGGAACAACAGAGAAACCTTATTAAAAATCTTTTGTACTGCAAAAAGAATAATATACCTATCGAATTCAATGTAATGCTACCGCAAGACAGACATTACAGAAATATCGATAAACTTTTGAGTATACTCAAGGCTTTGAATATACCACCATTGCCAATTTACCCAAGCATAGAGTATCAAGAATTCAGTTTCTTGGCATTTAAATACAAGTTTGAAGATTTTAAGGTGTTGCAGATTGATAATAACCCTAAATTGCTATCTTTCCGAGATGTTTGCAGTCAGAAATTAAACAGATTTAAAGGTTGGTACTGTAACAACAAGCTCTTTATTATTGATATAAATAAAAAAGTCAGACAATGTACAGGTGAAATTCTTGGTGATGTAAAAGATTTTGACTTTACTGATACATTAAGAATCTGTCCCTTAGATTCATGTGTACATGAAGGTTTTCTGAGAACTTTGAAATTTTCTCAAAAATAGAAAAAAAAAAATTAAATTTTTCTTAATTTTTAAGAAAATTATCTGGAAATTTAATTAAAAATGAAAAAATACGATTTCACATCAATAGACAACATCGGAACTGATCTGATCGTCGATTGGGACTTACTGACAATCTGCAACTTAAAATGCCCTTACTGCATCGCTCGTAATGTTTATGACAAATGGAATCAGATGCATACTAAAAAGCAGATTGACAAAATCTTAATGGCATTAAAAAGGTCTAAGTACGATATTAAGATAACTTTGGTTGGTGGCGAACCTTTCTTACATCCTCATTTTAATTATGTTGTTAACGAGCTTGTAAAGATTCCGCAAATCAAGACTGTTTGGGTATATACAAATGCTGTGTATTACAAACAACTGCCGGATAATGATAAAGTCGTATTATGCATTAGTTATCATTCAGCACAACGAGATCTTGAGGTTTATAAGAATTTTTTAAACCAAGCTAAAGAATTCAAGCACAAAATTATTCTAAGTGTAATGTGTTACAAATTAGATCGAAATCTTGAACTGTACAAAAAAGTCATCGGATTAACTAAAGGAATTATTCCAAACGTTTCAGTAGATATTGAACCAACAGTGCTCGATATCGGAAAACCTACTAACCGAATCGAGCATAAAGAATTAATGCTTGAATTGATTCCTTATCAGAATTCAGATGACGCATTTATATTAGGCGACAAAACCTTCAATATGCCTCAGATTTATATGATGCTTGAAAATGGTGAGCTTGATCTGAGTAAATATAAGTGTATAAATAATCGGTACAGAATATCAATCGACGGCATTGTTACCGATTACTGCTCATGTACGCAAGAGCTTAATATTTTTAAAGATAAAGACTGCTTTAAAAAGATTAAAATACATGTAACGGATTGTACAAAGGAATGTAATAAATGTATTTTAGGACAAAATATAGGTTTCCCAAAGGTGCTTAAATGATATATTTTATTAATAACTGTTTTTCAACAACTAGAACTATGTTCAGCCAAGAAATTGGAACTTATTTACTTGGAGATAAATATAGTTCCACTAATGATTTCTTTCAGACCGAACTCGGTGAACCTATTCAGCAAGAAGGAATCGATGAAGAATGTGAATTTCTTGCAAGATGGTTAAGAAATTCTTTTAGTAATGAAAGAATTAAAAAAGAAACGGTTTTGGCGTATTGTTCATTCTCTAAGTATGCAATCCCTTATCTTGTAGGGGATTTTGGAAGACGATATGTTAAATTTTATAATATCATACGTAATACAAAAGATTTTTACCAAGTATTTAATCCTAAACAGTATAAAGGTATCCGAGAGCGCGCTTATACAAGCATATATTGTTTATTTGATTGCGTAGACAATGCACATGACTCAATCAACAACCCCAATGTCACTACCATTTACTTCGATCAAATTGTCAAAGAGCAGTTCAGTCCTCTTGAACAAAAAATTAATGACCTAAAAGACTTTGACGATTATCGTCAGCGTTGGGAAGCAAATAAAGATAAGTGGGACGATGTGACAAGCGATAGATTAACTGTGGAGCAAGCTTTTGGTAGGATTTAGGAATACTCTTGTAAACAAGAATTCATTAACGGTATTTATGGACATCATAACAATATGCCAACAACATTGTTGGTATTGTTATGCTCGTCCTGAGTCCACAGGTAGAAATAATTGGAACAAGATCTTACCTTTCAATTTTATCAAATCGGTTTTAGATGCACTGTCATATAGTAAGTATGATGTCGTTTTATGTTTATATGGTGGTGAACCTACTTTGCATAAAGATTTGAACAAAATTTTATTATATGCAGATAAGATCAAATCAATTAAAAGAATTGAAATCTTTACTAATGGGTTACGAGATTTAAGTCAATTCTATTACTGTAATAAATTAAATTACACATTGTCTTATCATCCTTCACAGACCGATGGAACTAAACTAATTAAAAATGCGCTTTACCTTAAAGCACACAATTTTAATTTTGCAATAAGTTGTTTATACGACGGTGAATATGATTATTTTTATGATTGTATTAATAAGATAGAAGAGAATGATTTAATGGATTTCATTAAATTGGGCATTGTGGATTCACATCGTAAAGATAGACCGTTAACGGTAAAGATCCCAAATAATTCATTATTCAATGCAATTAATGAAAAAGTATATCAGTACAATGATAAATTATTCACTTTAGATGAAATTAGAGAATTACATTTAAACGATTTTTATGGATGGAAATGTCAGAAGAGTCTGATCAAGATATCTGTGACAGGAGATATTTTCATATCAGGAGGAGATTACAAAACATTATCTTTAGAACAGCTTAAGAATTTTGAGAAACCAATTGATGTCTGTTCAGGGCATTGTTGCAACGATGAGAATAATCTGATTTTCAATGCTAAATTTAAAGACGATTGAACAATTAAGTAAAATTGATGAACACAAACTTATCAATAAGTTCCCTACGCTCGATCTTTCTTTATATAAAGACATTTGTATCGTTGGTTATAACACACCGATAGAAAATGTAACTGTAATCGAACCTTGCAAATACAAATTTTTCAGCAATTGTGTTTATATAAACAAATTTTGTCATTCAAATAATAATACCTGTTTTAAATTGATTGAAGATAATGACTGCAGTCGAGGAATAATTTCGGATGGCGAACCGAATTCGGTAACTGTTGACGATGTTGGATTATTCGACTTAATTATTATATATGCGTATGATAATCAATTTAATTGTATTAAAGGTGCTATCAATAACATAAAACATAAAGCTACGATTGCTTACACTATCTACAATAAATTTAATGCAGAAATCTATAAATACTTACATAATTATTATGTGAATTCATTTTTAGCTGTTCATAATGATAATGTAGTTGTGGTATTCAATGAAAAATAGTGTATATATTAATGACGATGGATTATTTCGTTTAATCATAACCTTAACTGAAGAACCTTTAGATAAATGTAGTGAGATCTTGGATTTTTTAAATGACATTAATCCAAGTCATATGTACTATCGAACAACATCGGTCGATGCAATGGATCGAATCTTATTTTTCGATAATGATTATAAATACGAGGTTTTTGGTATTAATAAAACCTATCACGATGTAATAAAAATTTTTGATCATGTATTTAAGACTAAATTGTTATTTAAGAACTTAAAGGTCATTAAAGATTCCGATGATTATTTTGGAAACATCGTACTAGATAATGAAATACTAATGACTCGTTTAGTCCAAAAATACAATCTTGATAGATTTAACGTAGTTAAATTCTTCAGAGCGTCTTTAGCGTTAAGAATTGACGCAGATGAATCTGAGATTGAAATTGATAATAAGAAAAGCACCGACAGAATACTTTATTTTAATTGCAATAATAATACCTATGAATTAAATATAGAGAAAAAAGAAATCGAGTTCAGTGAATTAATATGAAAAATACAAAATTTATTTCATCGGAGTTATTAATACAGATTATTCATAATTTAATCCAAAAACCTACAGAACAATGTAAAGATATCGTAGATTTTCTTAACAAGATTAATCCACAACAGCTTTATTTTAATTCGAAAGTAACTGATCGAATCTTATTCTTTGACAATGATTATAAATACGAGGTTTTAACGATTAATGAAACCTATCACGACATCGTGAAAATTTTTGATCATGTATTTAAGACTAAATTGTTATTTAAGAATACCAAATTAAATAATTACTACCACGAAATTATCATTGATAATGAAATCTTATTATCAGATTGTTTTGTAAAAAATAACTGGTCTAGATTTACTGTGATTAAAGAGCTTAAAAAACTTTTAGCTCAAAAACTAAATGCATCCGTAACTGATATTAGATTTTCCGATAAAAATCATCTATCAGATAATCGTATTATATTTACATATAATAATGATGAATATCTATTTAACGCTGACTTCGGATTAAATTTTTACAAGTTGATTTAATGGTATCAATGAATTGACACTACAGAATTTTTCAGAACATTTAATGGTTCGTTTTTGTATCTTCTCAAAAGGAATTTTCATCAAATCGTAAAATACATTCCCACAATCCTCAAATAAAGTTCCATCGGCTCGTAAGTGGTACGAATCTAACTCACAGAACTCCGGAGTTTCAGTCTGTATTCTGAGCATGTCTAAAAACGATCTTCCGTCCAAGATTATGTCGCGCTCATAACTCTTGATAACCCCAAAAATCTTGACAGGGTTCAGGAATATCTGACGAGTACGCTTATACATACCAATTATGCGATTATACCTGTCAGCGTGGCGAATATTATTGATTACAATGATTATGTTTGCGTTAGGTATTGATGATAAATTTTTATGCCATAACTGTTCTTGATCTGCAGTCATCTTATCGTGGAACGAAAAGAATACCCCATTAATCTTTTTAGGAATATTAATATGTTTAAACAAACCATTCGTATAAAGACTTACGTCATTAATTGTAGATGTATTATCAATCAATGAATTTAAGTATTTTAGGTACGGATAAATGGTTGGCTCTCCGCCATTAATATCCAAGTGAATTAATTCTTTTGAGCGTTTAAATTTATTAAAAATAACATCTAATTTATGTTTATCTAAGATTAATTTATTTTTGTATAGATCATTGTTATAGCAATAACTGCAATGTAAATTACATAAATTAGAAACATCAATTCCGATTCTAATCATCTTTTAATATACATATTACAAATAGCATTACATTCTTTTAAATTACATTTAAAGAATCGTGGCTTAAAATCTACGTTTTTAATATTTACATCCTTTAAAAAGCAATTATTAACTGTTCCATCGACATCGATACTGAAACTATCGATATAGCATTCACCACTTAGATTAAAATAATCTTTTTGAGGTAATATTTTATTGTCGTTATTAATATTTACTTGAAGAAAATCTAATGGATGGTTCCTGAAATCAGGGATACCTCCATTTGCAATATATTGTGCTGATATATTTAAATGCTCAACTTTATGATAAAAATCAATCAATCGATCATCATTCTCAAGCATGATTATAATTACATCATCTATATCGGCTTTATTTAGAATATCAGTTAAGTTATCTTTGGTTTTACAAGCTTCATTACCATGAGTGCTATAAAACAATTTAACCTTATCGGACTTATATTTTCTTAAATCTTTAATTCCATTCGTGTAAATACGAACTTGTTCAACGCAAGGATTTCTTTCAAGGGAATTAATTAAGTGACTGAGATAAGGATATAACGATGGCTCACCCCCTAAAATATTGACTCGGTAATTATTATTAACAAGTTTACTTAAACAAAGATCAAGGACACCTTTTTTCATGAAGGTGTTCCATCGTCTAGCTCGTTTACGAGCATAACAATACGAACAATTCAAATTACACATATAAATAACGTTGAGATCAATATCAATCAGATCATATCGATTATTAACAATATGCACTTTGAACCCTTAAAAAGTAGTAATTTAATTAATTACTCGTTATTTATACTAACAATATGTAATCTTAAATGTAATTATTGTTATGCACGTAAAATTAAAAAATGGAATCAGATTTTACCTTTAAATGAAATAAAATCGATTTTAAAGCATTTAAAGAACTCTCCTAATTTCAGCATCACTTTACTTGGTGGTGAACCTACTTTGCATAAAGATCTTAATTCAATCTTAAATTTATTAATTGAAATGGATAATTGCGAGGTCATTGAGCTTTATACCAACGGTATGATTTATCGAGAACTGCCTAAATCGAATAAAATTAAGCTTTTTATGTCATTCCACGGAATGAAAATGAATTTATTTGTTAATTATTATTACAGATACAGATACAAAAATGATTTTGACGTTTGTATATGCGTTCCTGATGTTCATTCTGAAATTATGCCGTTTATTATTAATAATAAAATTGAGCACCATATTCAGATGATCGTTGGAGATTCAGTTAAATCTAATTTCAATTCAAATTTAGATACTGATTTATTCAAATTAAATGATGAAATAGTTACCCTAGATGCAGTCAAAGATATTTCATTTAAAGGAATGTTCTGTAAAATGAGATATTTTCTTTTACAAAAAGATGGATTTATGGATGAATGCAACCACAAAATTTATCCTTATAGTTATATTAACGATCTAGATAAAATTTTGTGGCGTACATGTTCTTATGATTCATGTTTCAAGAACGGAGATTTCCTTTTATATAATAAAAAGGTTAGTACCAATTAATTAAAAATTGTAATCTCTTGCTATCAGATACAAATAGAATTCTTCCATCACGTAAATTAGTAATCATATGTTTGGTGCTAAATTTCTCTTTGATCTTTAAAGTCTTGTTTAGTTCCTTAAAGAAACCATCGATACCATCGGCGTCCTCATTGTAGCTGTCTTGAAAGAAGTACTTATCGAAGAGTTTTTCGATCGTTTTGCAGTCGACGTTGAAGATATTTTCGCGTGATGCAAGTTCGCCGTCATAATACAAGGTATAACCTGAAAAAGTAGATTTCTCGTTGATCATGTTATCCTCGTTAAGAAAATCTCTAAAATTTTTCATTGTGCTCTCCTTTTTAATACTATTTATAAAAAGGAGAAAGCTTTTAAATCTCGACTATATAAGGATGATCTTTATTGATAACTGCTTGCTTGCCGTTCTTAAGTTTTATCTTATCTTTACTTACAACATCACATGTAAATTTGATGTCACAGGAACATAGCAACACATCCAGGTACCCTGCGAATTTGTAGTTTGATCCTATAAGGGTACATAAGCCATCTAAAATCGCACCGTTGTCGCACTGTATAGCGAAATCTTTAATTCCTTCATCTGTATAAACATAAAGGTTTATCATTTTATTCCCTTAAAGTATTTTTATAGATTTGAAATTTTTTACGTGGTTAACCCTAAAATCTTTTAAGGTGCTAGTATAATTTAGGGATGCTCTAATATTTTCCCAATACTCATTATCATTAGCTAGTTTATTTTTATACTCTCTAATATCATAAGCTTTATCAAATGCATGAGAAAACTTATTCTCTAAGTCAGCTTTAAACATTTTAATTCCTCAAAAATCAAAAAATTCAATATTCAATACTGACTATTATACATCATTATTAGTCCAATGATTTAACTACTGCGTATATTACTACTATCAGAAATACTATACAAATTGGTAACCATAATGGGCTCAGCACCCACCACCACGACCAATCAATATAGTTAGTTAACTTTAAACCAATGAATAGGATCGTTAGCAATCCGCAGAATCCGATCCCACCATTATTCGTTGTCACTTTGCTTTTCATTAGTCCTCTGTTTTAATGACTTTTAAGATTTGTTTAGCAACATTGTATTTAGCTGATAATTCATCTAAATTTAAGGTCAATGTATCGTTGATAAACTCAAGAATAGATTGTTTATCAAATTTGCTAGTTTTGACTGTTTTTGCGCTTTCATTTTTATCAGAATTTTTCATATTTATATTCTCAGTTGTCTTAATGTTAGCAGAATCAATCTTGGTCTCAGGATTTTCGATTTGATTTTCGATTTGATTTTCTTTTCTTACCAATCCGTCATGAAGCTTTTTAGCAACTAAATTCGCTTTTGTTCGTTTACCATTATGTTTTGTCGATATTTGATATAGACCATTTGCATCAATATTTTGATATTTTTCATATCTTATATTGTATAAGCCTATCGAATTGTACATAAAGTTAGATATAATTCCTTCATTAACCCTTGAGCCTAATGAATCACTATCTAGCAAATCAGTTATTAAATAATTTTTTTGGTTATTCCAAAAGTCCCATGTCATATAGACGTCGGTTTCAAGGTCTTTATCTTTTAAATCCAAAATTTTCGAAGGATCTTCAAGGTCGTACTTAAATGCAATTTTTATCAGATAATTTTTAGTAAAGCCAACGGATTTGTTATTTACACTGAAAATATATGATTGTCTATTAGTCATATACCTCTTAGTATTACTATTATAGACATCTCCTTGAACGGTTATGCCGATACTTGGTAATCCTAATGATCTTAAATAACGAATGCCTTTATCAATTTCAATCTTTGTCGGTCTAAATAAGTCTAATGTTTCATTCATATCAAAAATCTCTACTTTTGCCATACATTCAATATGTCAATAATGCATATTTTACACGAAATTTCAACTGTAAAGTTTAACTTAGTTCAAAGACTTTGCATCTGGTTACAATAGTCCACTTAGTTTCATTATATTCTTCATGCTTTTTTATAACTCCTTGTATTTTATACTTACCATTTTCGATGGATTTTGAAGTTACCCATCTAAAAATTGATTTTTCAGCCTTAAAAACGTAGATATTAGTTAATCCATACTCTCCTTCAAAACTTGATGTTAATTTAAGCTCGGCAGTAATTTCGAATTTACTTCCAACATTTCCAAAGTATTCGTACTCCGTTTTCTTTTTGATTTCATAAAAATTTGATAGTACTATTGCGACGTCATGCATAAAGGTTAACGGAGCTTGTTCGCATTCCGACATTACTTTTAGGTTTTGGTTGTCGGAGTTTTTCATGTACTCAATGCATTTAGGTAATATTGCATTGGTTTCATTGCTGTATAAATCCAAGTCATCCGCCAATTTTTCAATTGCAGGGTAGCTATAACCGAACTCAAGCATTTTATAGATGTTCGATGCAGTTACATGGGTTGGATAACCTAGGTTTAAATTATATCCACCATTCAACCGACATATTTCAGAGGTTATTCTTAATAATTTTTCAATATCAAAGGTTTTTGGATATTTAATGCCGGTATAAGTTGTTTCGAAATCTTTTGCTATCTTAAAAAACTGATTTATACATGTTATTAATTCGGCATCGATTCCGGTATAGTCTTTAAGACAAGTTTTACCTACTGATTTAAATTCACAAGTTTTTGTATTGTATACAAGGTATGTAAACTTTCTCTGAATCTTTTTATAGCAATGTTCGCAACATGGTTCATCGGTATAATATTTTGATGGGATGTTTATATCCTTTATACTTTTGATTAGATTCCCATGATCTGCTTTGTAAATAGTTCCGATGTATTCCCAATCGTTGATTTTGGCAACGCCTTCAACATCGATTTTATGGAATTTTAAAGGGACTGTTTCTAGTTTAGCATTTGTTTGTTTTGCTAAACGCTGTTCCTCTGGGGATAGTAAATAAAACTTTGATATTTTTCTATATTCTTCCCCTAAGTCCTCAAATTTAAACGGATTCCCATATTTTTCGCATTTTTTTGAAATCTTATCGAGCTTTTGTTTAAGCTTTTCGTAGTTATCTGATGGAATGTAATAAATCATATTGGTTCTCCGTTTGATCTTATACCTATATTATAGATATTTTTTAAAAAAGTTCAAGATATTTTTTAAAAAATATATGAAAAATTTTTATTTTTACTTTTTCATTAAAATTTTGGAAATTTCTCAGATAAAAATCCTATTGCAATTGCGAAAACGCATACTAAAAAGGTACAACCTCCAAGAAATATAAACCCATTAATAAGAATTTGAATCCATTCGTCGTCATATATATCTTTTAGTAACATTCCAATCGAAATACATACAATTGAAAATGTTAATGCTACCATTGATAACTTTATCTGTACATGAATCACTTGAATAATCTCTTGATTCTTTCAAAGAATCCTTGATTCTGTCTCGATAGTTCTGACTTATTTATAGTGTTCTCGTGAATCTTAAAGCTATAGAAGCGATTCCATTTATCATCAATAGATTCATCAACGATCTCACCATGATCACTATCTGAGAGCTTATCGATAATCTTGTCATAGGTTAGATCACAGTACTCATCTTCCCAATCGGTAATCAGATAAAAGTTTCCATATTTTTCATTATCTTCATGGTTCATGAAAAATCCGAAACATACAGGATCACGATTACGTTTGACTAACTCTTTTTCCTCTTTGGTCTTATATTCATTATCAGTGAAATCAGTAAATAATACGCAGATTTCATCAAAAATGTTTAGATCTTTGATACGTTTAATCTCTTTGAGATTTTTCTCAGGAATGATTCGAGGATATCTTTCAAGCTCAACAATCTTGACCGAGTTCTTAGGATTAACCTTGTCGATGTACTCTTCAATGGCATCTCTTTTGACGTATTTAGTAATACCATTATCAAATAAAACAAGTTCAGAAATGCAAGCTCTCCAAATCATTTTCAAATCGCTTGAAAGGTTGATCTGACCAATATCATCAGCATCCTTGATCAACTTTTCAATCTGTTTGATTTTTCTTTCTGATTCATCCTTTGATGTGTTTTTAATTTTTGATTTAAATATATTAAAATAATCTTTCGGTTCGAGTGCTAATGACTTAATTTGATCCATTTACAACTCCATGCTCACAAGCTTGCTTTTAAGTTTTAAAGTTTGATTTTCATGCATAACTTCATCATGTAATTCTCTCATACATTTAGGACATAGAGAATGCTGACTGAACTTTAAATCTGTTCCACAACGGTCACAAACCATGTAATATTCTCTACCATCTTTAGAAACGTAAACCACAGGTTTATCATCAATGAAGATTGAATGATCTAAATCAATTTTCAAGCCTAAGAAATTAATCTGATCTTTGGCTGTAGTTTTGATATGTTTTCCTGTACTCAGAGGTGCTTCAACAATTTCAAGATCAGCTCCAAGATTAAAGGTTATGTTCTGAGTTTCAACAAGTGGCTGAAATACAGCATTTTTAGACTTAAAAATGCTTTTAGTCTTTTCATGAATTCTATTTCTAACTCTCTGAGGCAATAAGCCATGATGCCTGTCACCAGCAAAAATGCTTGTTAAAGTCAAATCATTTTTATCATTCATAGGTTGGTCAATTTTGTATAACAAATCGTGATTATATCATTCTCAGTATCAATCCATGAAATGTTAATACCATTATATACATTATCAAGAATGAACTGAGTATATTCTTTAATTCGATTTTCGCCAATAAAAGTCTTAATTTCTGTAATTCTCATGTTTGTATTATATAGTGCAGAATCATAAAGATCTGTTAAGGTGCTTAAAAAATTTAAAGGCTTTAGAAAAATTCTAAAGCCTTTAATGTATAAGAAAAAAATTACGCATAAGCATTATATAACAAAAAAGCTCTCAAATGAGAAAAATTTTGAGAGCTTTAATGACTAGTATGAACATAAACTCATCATATCACGTTATTTGCCTAAATTCAACATTGGAACAGCATTACTCATATTTGTGGTAGGTAGCTTACCATCCCACTTCTCAGCTACAGTCAAATCAATCAGTTCTCGATTAGCTTTTAAAGCTTCGGCTTTAATTCTAATAGCTTCAGCTTCAGCCTTTGCCATTGTGGTGATTTGATATGCTTTAGCATCAGCTTGCAATTTAATGGCTTGATTTTCAGCATCAGCCTTTGCAATAGCAGTCTTAGTCAAGATCTCTTGCATCTTTAGCTCTGATTTGGCTTTTTCGACTTCTTGCTTTTTACGAGCAGTCTGTTCAATCATATCTTCAAATGTTTTACTAAAATCAACATTCTCAATCTGAACTGAAATAATTCTGATTGGGTATTTTGCTAACTGCTCTTTTAAAAGATCGTCTAGCTGTTTATCTAAACGAGCGCGCTCTTGCACAATTGTTGTCGCCGTATATTGTCCGAATACTGTTTTTGAACACTGTTGGACTAATGGAGAAACTACAGTATAAAATACTGAATTACTATCATTAGTACCAAAATATTTGTAAGCGTCAGTTATTCTAGCAGGATCATACGCCCAAGTTACTGATAATCTGTAAGATTCAATAATTTGATTATCATTCGAATACGCTGATAAATTTTCTACATTTGATTCTTCTTCAGCTAGTTTACCAAAAGTTGTCTTTTGAACTCTGACATTATATCTATGAACTGATTCAATAAATGGAACTTTTACATGGATTCCACTATCCCATGTTGTCGTAACTTTACCAAGTCGTGTCACGACCGCACGTTCACCTTCGTCAATGACAAATAAATTGATTGCCATTCCAATGAGAAGAAATATAACTGCAAATCCTGCTATAGCCAACTTGACTATATTCTTTTCGGTTTTATCCATTTTTACTCCTATTTGTTATCATTTGAAATTTCAATTGCGTATTTATCATTGAAAATTAAATCATCAAAGTTAATACCATTAATCAGTTCAAGTAAAGTTTCACTTTCAACAGACTGATGATCAATGTTGAAGCCATATCTGTCAGAGATATTGAATTCACTGAAATCGTCACAGTGATCTTTTACAAAATTAACCAAGAAATCTATTCCTTCAGTTTCTTTGTACTGCGAAAATTCACTATTTCGATCATGAATATATTCATTTATTCTTTCGATGAAATCATTATCATAATCATCGTTATATTCGCCATCAGGATAACGCAATGATTTATCGTGCTCGATTAGGTCTTTATCATAGTTCATTAATCGTTCGATGGCATACGTAAAAAGATAAGATAATTTTTGCAATGGCGTTCTTAACATATCATCGTCCCCGTATGACCATCCGTATTCATCTAAACAGACATCGCTGAATTTCTGTTCTGTATATCTTGATTTTTTATTACAGATGCAAATTGAATGAATACTTGAACTGTTTGTTTCAAACAAAGAATTTCTAATAGTTTTCATACCAGTCCTTTAGAAAAGCAATTACAAAGGGAACAACCAATGAAATACCAATACAAATCATAAAAACAACAAAACTTTTTAAATCTTTAATCAATAAGCTATATTTTGAAATTCCTCTATCAAATTTTGCAAAGTACATATTTGTTTCTAAGCGTTTTAGATAGATATGTAATGAAAATATTACAGCAAATATCGCGGTTATTATTCCAAAAATCAAATAAAAATTCATTCAAGGTTACTCAAGTTTACTCAAGTTTATTCAAGTTCTAATTTTCCATGAAAATCATAATTTCCATGTTCATCTTCAAAATCGCCACTATCCCAATCCACAACTATTATATAACAAGGATCAAAAACTAAATCATATAAACTACGAGTATCATAGATAATGTACTCTTGTAAGACTTCTTTTGACTGCCAATTAACACCGATGTCAATAGGTTTTACATTTTTATCAAATTCAAATTTAATGCCTTTTAGATGATATTTGTCCTTTATCTGTTCTAATAATTCAATGTAATCTTTAAATAAGTTTTGTGAGCAATAATCAACCCTATCATCGTCAGTTAACTCGTCAAGGTTATCAAAGTTATCAGCAACTGCTTGATTGAATTTTTCAAGGGATTCATCATCAGTTATCCATAATGCATAACTTCCTGAGAACCATGTTGCAATGTAGCTTAACTTTTGATCTGGTGTGCTTAAGATTAAACCCTCTGAGAATTCGCTTAAAGTGATAGTTAAAACATCATCTTTAATATTAACAAGCTCAGTATGTGACTTATCTTTTACTTTCTGATAAGTTATTGAATGCATTGACGAACTGTTTGTCTCAAATAAACTATTTCTTACTGTTTTCATCCAAATCTCTTCTATATTTGTATATAGTTTTCCAAATCTTAATTAAGGTTTCGTACTTAAAGTCTAAGTGACTGTATCTAAAAAACTCTTTTGCAGTATCCTTATTAATTAGATTGATTCTCTCTTGAGAATCTTTTCTAAGTTCTGAAATGATGATTGATTCAAAATCGTCTAAAGTATATTCTGAGTTGAGTTTTTCAAAAATATCTTTAATCCCATAAACTCGCTCGTAGAATTTGTCATCAGATATATATCCGATATAAGCATAACCGTTTTCAATCATTACTTTATCTGATTCGACTAAAGGCTCTCTAACATAGCCTTTTGGAAGATCAAGATATGTCTCTTCGGTTTCATCATCGTACTTGAAATATGGATAACCATCATGAGTTAAGATGATAAAATAGTTAGGATCTAGAATAACCTTTCTAAGCTCTGCACAAATACTGTCATGATCGTTTAATTCTTTATCTTTGATAAAATCTCTTACAGTATCATAGGCTTCTGAATCAATCTCAGCGTAGTCATCAAAGTCATTTATGATTTTAAATTTACAATCTTTAAATTGCTCTCTGACCACATTTCTTACAGTTTCAATGGTGCATAAATCGACATCAGTTTCAGCCTTTAAATCCTTTTTGGAATTTAAAAAATCGGTAATATCACGATTTGTGAACTGAGTCCCAGCATGTGTCATTAGGTAATCAATTTTTTCCTTTGGAGTGGTTAAAATACCTCTTTCATCATCGCAATCGTATGGATCAAGGTATTTGATTGTATATACGTTTTTTATGGCGTTATAACGTTTTTTATCAAAAGAATTGTCTTGATCGATTGCATCGACATAAGTAATCGCATGCATAGCACTTGAATTTGTTTCAAATATAGATTGTCTAATTACTTTCATATTATTTCGCTACTTCATAACGGATTAATTTCATAAAACTAGGATCATATTGGAGGTTGTAAAGAAATCTAAACATATCCTTTCGATTATCGAAATTGAAGCAACATTTTTTAAATACTCCAATTTTGATTTCTCTTAATATTTCAATAACAGCACTGAATTTCTTTTCTTGTACAACCATAATCAATCACCTTTTCAAAATATAGTCCTTAATGCTTATAAAAGCATCTTTAAGTTATTTACTAGATAATATTATATATAAATTAGCTCTGTTCAACCATTGTATTGATACAAAAGTTGAAACTTTTTAGAACGCATTCTAAAGGTCAGCTAAAGACCAACGGCTAACAATATTGCTGTTTACAGCAAATCTCTGCCACTTTTAAGATCTTAGGATTGAAGATATGTTTAGAACTGATTAAATTCTTAATGAAGTCATTATCTTTTAAATATCTTCTAAGAATATTAATCGCTCCATTAATATCAGCATTTAAAAATCCTAAATCTGATTTAAATTGTCCACCATCTCTAACACCTTGATAAGTTTCATGCTTACAAATCTTTTCAAGATGTAGTGCAGAGCACTTAGATGTGAAAGACTCATGTAAAGTTACAAGCTTTATACCTATTCTTTGACAAAGATACTTTAGAATACGGATAAGTTTATAAAAAGGAATCTCATTAAATCTACGATTCAAAGTATGAGCTACGCTCTTACATTTGATAGTGAGATTCTTTCGAGAGATGGATTCTTTCCATCCTTCATTATATCCGACAACTATTGTACCTACTTTGTGTGAAACACAATAGTTTACAAGATGTTTCGCACATTGATGAAGATAAGTATTAATCTTAAAACTTCTTTTCAGATATAACTCTTTTAACTTATTAGAATTACATCTGAAAATTCGTTTATGAGAATCTTTAAATGATTTAAGTTTATCGAAGATGATATTACATTCACGATTTAAACCTGTTATAGGTGCTCCAGAGTATATGAAACTTTTGTCTTTAGACACAACACTCATAAGATCTCGAAAACCTAAATCTATTCCGATAGCATTATTCTTATCCAATTCAGAATTCAATTCATCAGTTTTATAAGTGATAAACACTTGAATTTTATCTTTAGAAAGAAACTTGAATTGAACAGTTTTAATGTTTTTGTGTACAAAAACCTTTTTATTCTGATCCCTAGTATAGAAACATTCAAATTTTTTATATTGATCTTGAGGGATCTCAATACCTAAATCTTCTTTAGGATAAATCTTTCCATCTCTAAGAACTATACAAGCATATGTGTATACACAATCATTGTAACGTTTCTTATAATGTGGAGGTCTTGGAACACCATTGAATTTCTTTGGATTAATCTGATATTCTTTAACTGATTGAAGATATGAATTTAGATCATGATAGAAAGCTTTTATAACTTGCTGAGCAACACCAGATTTGAGCTTGTAAAAATAGTTGTTTACAACAAGCTGTTTTACAAGCTTTTCCATCATTTCATAGTTATAACTTACAGAGCAATTCCAATACATTTCATTATGTATTTGGAGCACTTGGTTGTACAACCGAGCTGACCAAAACATTTGATCTTTCAAATGATGGAACAACTTAACATTTTCATGCTTATGGAATATAAAATTATAACTTAATATCATATATCTATTATATAATAAATATTATTAGTTTTGCATAGGTTATTTATCAAATAAGGTTTGCATCAATATTATAGTTGAACAGAGCATATAAATTTTTATTGTTGGTGTACTTATCTAACTTTTTAAATGAAATGATATTCTATTCCTGATTCCTCAAACATTTGTCTGGTGATTAACCAAGAGTCTAACCATCGTTCATTAATTGCAGTGTCCATGTACACTTCTTTGATACCTGACTGAATGATAGCTTTAGCACACTCATTGCATACAGGTAAAGCATGAACATACAGTGAGCATCCTTTAACTGATGCGCCGTTATAAAGGGCGTTTAGAATAGCATTCATTTCGGCATGAACGACAAATTTGTACTTAGTTGGTCTATCGTTGTAACGCTCTTCTGAATCTTCAACTTTTCGAGGGAATCCATTATAACCTTGAGAAACAATCTGACCGTTATCACCTACAATTACAGCTCCAACTTTAGTGCTAGGATCTTTTGACCAAGTTGATACCATTTCTGCCAATTGCATGTAACGTTTGATCCACTTATCCATCGCTATCCTCTTCTAAATCTTTTTCAAAACTCTTAATTAATTCTTCAATAATTTTTAAAATTTCTTCTTTAGATTTGTCTTTTATATCTCGTCCTAAAGCTTTTAAAATCGCTTGAGCACCGAGTGTGTAATACTTATATTCGATACTCATTCGATCGCACATATTTAAAATCCTTTAATTTGATCGATACGCGAATACTCAGCATTTCAGTAAATAACTTAGAACGTATGTACTTTCCATTTAAAAACATTTAAATAATTTCCATTTGATAAGTTCCCATGATATCTAAAGCATATTCATGGTAGATTTCATTTGTGCCAGCACAGCACTTTTTATTGACGGAAACCTTCAAATTTGGACACATGGTTCTTAAAGTGACTGCATTTGCTAAGACACAGCAATCAGTATCGAATCCTAGAATCTCAATCGACTTTGATTCTTTGTTAGTTAATTCATCCATTAAAGATGGTAACTTTTCAGATCCGAACTGCTCTTTTAAAACGTAATAAGTGTTATTTGTTTTGTGAGTGTAAGCTCTTAAAACATTATCTAGCTCTTTAACAACTAACTGACCTTCAGTGCCATTCATACAATGCTCAACAGGTAAAGCTTTACCCTCTTGGGTGCTATGATATGTATCTTTATAATGAGTATCAATGGTCACAATAATTGGCTTGTTAGCACTGATGTACTCTTTTGTTCTTTTAACGATGTTTGGAATGACTGCTTGAGCATCATCTGAACCTAAAATGCCATTAACAAAATCATTCTGTACATCTACTATTAATAAATAATCTGATAACATGTTTACTCCTTATTCATCAAAATAATATTTGAAATTCTTTTTGACACACTTCTGAATGAAATCTTTGGTTTTAAAAATCAAATCTTCTCTTACTATGATTGAATTAATAGCATCAGAACCATAGATAGTGTATGTGATCTTTCTATTATTGAATTTTGTGTATATACTATTTCGAAACGGCTCAGAAATTTCCATGATATTAATATATTTTTGAGCTATTTTCGGCTGACCTTTAAACTCTCTGTAAGAATTCACAATTTCCCTAAGTTGTTCTGATATTTCAACAAAATGCTCAAGACACCACATTTGATAACTTGGGTATTCCATTAGAATTTCTCCTTAATCTTTTTGAGCTTTCGGGGCATACTCATCAACCTCAATGACCTTGGTTCTTTTCTCTACCTCGTATGGTTGATTGAAAAATTCGTTTTCTTGATTTTCAGTCAAACCTTCTTCCCAATCAAGAGCAAATAATCTACCTTGTACCTCGAAAATAGTCTGAGCAAATCTTGACCATCTTTTGTTATCTCCGTAGATAGTTTCAACCTCATTGAATTCCCATCTTAAAGAATCAAGCTCACTTTCTGAAAACTTTTCACCTTTATCAAATCTCTCTAAAAATTCTTGTTCTGTCATTTTTTATCACCCTAAGAATATTTTTTAGTTTCTTTCTCTTTTAATTCATTTAAATTATCTTCATATTTTAATATCGCTTCATTGATTTCAATGTAAAATTCTGTAATTTCATTTCTGAATTTAATCATCTGTTCATTGATACTGTCAAAAGATAATCCTGTAAGCATTAGATCTTTTGGAAAATGTTTAACTCTTAAATTAAGTCCTGTTTCTCGATTCGTTTCGCCAACTTCAATAAAAATATCAAAAGTGATTTCAAGGTTTCTGTACACAGGAGGTATTATGGAATGTTTGTACATAATTTCTTTAGTTTTTGAATCTTGAAATCCAACTTCGAATTCTTTTTTAGGTTCATACAGATATTTAAACGAACACTTAACTATACCATCTAAAAACCATCCAATTCCATTCTTGCAGTCAAAATTAAATTTTTTGACATTATATTTCTTACAGATAGATTTTAAATGTTCTATAAATTTCTCATCTTCAAACCAGTACATTTTTTTCTCATATAAAAATTAGGTTTATCTCGGTTAGAGATAAACCTATCAAATTTAAAGGTCGTCTAAAATTTCTATTTCTAAAGGTTCGGCAAAAATCTCTACAACACCGTTCGTATTAATTATATCATCAATGAAGCCTTCTTGATTGATATGCACTTCACAAATTGAATGCTGTTCTTTATGTTTTATTACGACATAAGTAATTGCAGAGCTAACCACAGCAGTTGCTACCATGTAGCCGATAAACTTGTAACATTTCATCTTTTAATCCTCTAGTTGAACGCTCCATCTTTTTGCTGTAGTTTTAAATATATTTATTTTTGGATAGTAATCACTAAAATAGGAATTTCTAAAAACGTTTCATAGATGATCTTTTGATTTATCACGATACAATCTAAACATTCAATTATCTTATCTTTGATTTCTTTTGGGAGTTCTCTTAAAAGTTGATAAGCATAAGGCTCAATGAAACTAATCCCTTTGAAAACATAATCATTATTGTTCTTAAATGAAAATGTTAGCGTTTCACCACCTAAGATCTCTAAAGTTATGACTGTTTTATCTGTTATGTTCAAAAGCTCTCTTAGTTTCATTGTCAATCCTTATAAGATTTAAAATCATATCACAACTACTTCAATGTAATCTGTTGAGTATAACTCACCATTTACCCGATTGAAATCTGTTTTTACTTCAAATGTTCTAACTTGTTTTTCTAAGACTTTGATCGGTTCAACATATTCATCAGTACAGTAATCAGTAATTTTGACTTCTATATTCTTTGGCACTTTAGATAAAAAGTCTTTCAAACGAATAGGTTTTAAATTAATGCATAGCATTCCATCAATATCATAGTCACCGATAGGTTCATAACTGTCATATTCTTTATCAAGCTTATATTCGGTATATATTTTATGTACCTCACATTTCATGAGGATATCGAGAATAAGTTCTTCTCTTGGTGTCAAATTTTCACGCCCATTAAATGACATTCCATAAGGTTCTCTTTTTCGATTTTCTGAGAATCTTAGATTAAATTCAAAATCCATAAAAGCATCTAAACAGTCATCATAACCATTATCTGACATAACATTGACCATAATGCTCTCATACTCATGAATAAACTTTAGTAAGTCTTTTAACTTCATTCTTATACCTTCTCAATATCCATATGCAACCAAGGAGTAATTCTTGATTCGGAATTTTCATCTATGTAATCATACATAGGTGTCATAATATCTACTCTGTAATCCAATAGACTTTCAACTTCTTTCTGAATTTCCTCATCAGTATGTTCTTTGTCTTCAAAGGTAGTATAGAACTTACCATTTAGGAGGATAAAATCTACCCAACGGTGATCCATTTCTTCACCGTACTCGTTTACACTTTTCTCATTTTTGATGTAGAGTTCAATATTAGTCTTATTACCAACTATCTCTAAAATGTCGCGTAAAGTTTTCATATTTAAACCTTAGAAATCACTTAATCCTGTGATCCACTTTCTAAACTTTTAATACGTTGTCTTAAATTCTGAATTTCTTCAATCATTAGAACAAGTAATTCTTCATATCGTATTTCTAGGTTCGAGGGATCACCCTTATGAAGAACAACACTATACTCACCCATAGGAAACACTTTAGATAATTCTCTAGGATTAAGGTAGTGGACTTTAGTATTAGATGTAACACCAAAAGCATTAGGCACTTTTAATCTTGTATTCTTATAACTGTTTACGTGTACTTTAATATCATCAAAATTCATAGTTAAATATCCTATAAAATTAAGGTCTTTCTGATATTCTTGTTGCCGTTTTCATCCTTTGATGTATGTTCTTCAACAGATAAAATTATTTCATCATCACTTCCGTAGTAATATCCACCGTCATCTCTGAACTGGACTTCTACTTTGATATTTCCATGTACTTTATAAATCTCTTGCAATTTTTCAATCAAGTCTTTTAATTCCATGTATTAACCTATTCTTTAACCATCTCAATTTCTTTTTCCAGCTTATTAATTAGATTTTCATATAATTCAGCTTCATCTTCACCTCTGATTGCGTTTAAATAATTAACGCAATGCAGAATATATCCTAATTCTTCCTTGTTAAAAGGATTATTGACTTTTTGAACGCCTCTCCTAAACCCTTTTTCATAGGCTGTATATACAGTATCTTTTTTAGGATCGATTTCATCTTTTGAATAGTTATTGATAACTATTTGTAATTTTTGCTCTGAGATTTTCATTTTTGATTCTCCGTTTGATCTTATATCTATATTATAGA
>Ga0310695_10001395_pt1 | contig 57552 bp, 39 predicted proteins | sample RumenRJG_04DNA_FD_203882 | JGI IMG/M metagenome (GOLD analysis project Ga0310695, IMG submission 203882) | Bovine rumen microbial communities from Lethbridge, Alberta, Canada - RJG_04 (v2) (version 2) | ecosystem: Host-associated > Mammals > Digestive system > Stomach > Rumen | place: Canada...
TTACTGAGTATGTACCCTTTGCAAGCTCAGGACCATTGTACTCGAATGTGAGAGTCTTAGAAGTCTCGCCTGTTGTCTTCAATGTGAGAGCTGCACCTGTTGACAGAGTTGCCTTTGGAGCATCCTTTATCTCGTTTTTGCCAACAAATACGTTCTTGTCGAAAGTAATAGTTATGGTCTTCAGATCCTTTGTCTCGAGTGCAAATGAACCGTCAAGTGGAGTTACAGACTCAAGAGCTGGCTCTGCATATACATCAGAAACTAAATCATCAGACAAATTAGAGTTAGGATCTGCGGTCTCTGTGAACTCTGTAAGTTCAAAGCCATCGGTACACTTAATAAGACCATCAGGATTCTTGAATGTAACCTTAACCTCACCGCTATTAACAGTATCAACAAGGAATATATAAAGCTTACCATCCTTGCGAAGCTCTACAGTCAAAACCTCTACAGCCTTGCCATTTACTGTTACAGTAGCTGCGCTATTGTCAAGCAGATAGTTGCCTGAAGCCGTCTGTGATGCAAGAGATGAAGCATTTGTAGGATGACCAAGATCTACGCATATCACATCACCTTTATATGAAGCTCCAGCAATAGCAGCCTCTTCAAGAGTTACCTCGTCAAGGAAGAACTCACCTGGGTTATAGATGTTGAATGTAGCGAAGTACTTATCCTTGTTTGAAGCATCATAGGCCTCCTTGCTTGCGCATTGCTTGTCGTATTCAGCATCCTGCTCAGCCTTGCTCTTGAAATAGTACACGTGTGAGTACTTAGTAAAGTCGCTACCGATGTTTGTGATGTCAGCCTGTGGACCTACTGGGATATCAGCATTCTCAACACCCTGCATCAAAGATACTCTTGCCTTTGCGCCTGATGCATTACCCTTTAGATAATATGTAAGACGATAGCTCTTACCCTCCTGAAGAGGAAGGTTACGGAACTTAACGGCACGACGCCATGTAGCATTATCATTTGGAGTACCAGCGTCATTGTTCAGGAAAAGAGCCTTTCCTTTGAATCCGCCGTCGCTGATCTTCCAGTCATCACCTTCTTCCTGATTAATAAACTCATAGAAAGCTACATCTGATGCTGCTTTTGTCTGTTCTGCATCAAAAGGCTCTTGAAAGACTTGCTGTGCCTGAGTCACCAAACCACAAGACAGCATTACACTTAAACTAAGTAGATTTTTAAATTTCATACCTTCGTTGGTTTTAGTTTATGTTTATGGTTATTGAAATATAATTCCAATCCGTGTTAGAATATCTGTGTTAGGTTAATATACATTATCTTCTGCAAGCTTTTGGCTCACATAGGGGAGTGCGTATCAGTTTATGGCTGTACGTGTTGATTCCTAACTGCAACGTGCGTGGTTATTCGCGCGAGGCATAAAAGTAGTGTATGTTAATTCCTAAAGAGAGAGGTTTCGACTCTGATTTGCGTTAGTGAATTGTTTTATGGTTATTTGCTTACAGAGCGATGCCTAATCCTAAATTTAATAGGGTTTGTCACTCGCAGAGTGGTACCCGATTCTAATTTCTGGGTGCAAAGTTAAACTAATTCCAGAAATAACCCCTTGTAATTTGTAACATAAAGTTTTCTCTGTGTAACATAAATGTATTCCTGACACTCTATAAAACCTTTTTTGCTAAAACTAGCATCAAAAAAACGTGAGTTCGATAGCTTGCTTTAGTTTTATGAGCATCAGCGAATAATTGATGGATATTAGCAGCAAATGGTTTTTAACTGACAATATTTTTGTAAACTCGACAAGTTAAGTTCGTTGAATTCGCGTTAACTATGGATGATTTGCCTGTTTTCTTACGATTATTGGCTTGTTGACACCAAACCTTGTAAACAAAAGTTTTTCTCGTGTATCAAATATTCCGAGGCTCTTCTCCTTGACACAGAAAAGAATATATATGGAACGAGATAAATTGCATATATAAATTAAATGGAGTACCTTTGCATCAAATTCATAAATGTTAGGTTAGTAGTAATTAAACCAGAAATGATTTAGTAGTTAGTTAGTATTTGCACCCACTGTTCAATAGCGATTGATAACAGTTGGGTGCTTGTCTTTTATAAACCGTTTCTGGTTTTCATCTAATCTTTCCAAATCATAGGTGTTAAGTTCATGGCTCTTTTATGCCTCCGTTCTGCCTTCGCTATAGGTTCGCTCTGCCTTCGCTTCAAAACCGCTCCAGAACTATAGGATCAACGGAGAATGCGAAGGATTATAGGAGTTACAAGAGAGAAAGAATATAGCTATTGTTTGTGATAATACAAGAAAATCAGAATATGATTTGGTGGTATGAGAAAATTCGCTTATCTTTGTATGCAATTAGCAAACTTTAGCCTATATACATCCTGCTATGTTTTTAATTTTTGCAACTCATCGTATAGGTGGTGCATTTGGTAAAGGTTATGCACAAGTAATAATGGAATATTATATTAGAAATAAAAATGAGCGAAAACAAATGGATCTATATTATTGGTTTTGATATTATTGTAAGCATATTCTGCTTCTTCATCAATCATTTTTATGACTTAACCTTCGTATTTGTCACATTTTTGACAATGATGTTGTCTGGTTTTGTCGGATTAGTATTCGTGTTTTTCGAAGAACATAGATCAGCAGGAAGTTCCTTGCTTATTAATGTGATAATAATTCCAATCCTATTTAGTATCATGTGTGGTATTGGACGTTTTATGGACCAAAACAATATGACAACTCAACATCTTAGTATAGAGTATAAAACTAAGCGTTTCAGTTTGGTGTTATATGGAGAAGAACATTATCGAACAAGGCAAGATCTTATAAAAGACAACAGTTATCATCTTTTCAAAATCTCCCTGATAGATTATGATTGTAATTATGAACTGGAAGGATATTACGAGAAAACAAGTGACAATAAATATCTCTTAATCGTAAACCCAAGTAACAAACCAACCATAAATATCGATGATTGGGATTATATTTGCAAAGACACTATGATTATGTCGAAAGGTAAATTATATGGTTTTGTAGATATTCCTCTTCGCGTGAAGAGTGAATAGTTGAATTGAGAGTCTAACGCAGACTTCAGTTCTTGTGTCCTATCTTTTTTGTTTTATATAGAGGCCCGTTAAAGTTCCGGCCTCCCCTATAGGTCCAACACTACAGAGAAATCAAGGCTTAAGGCGCTTGGTTTCTCTGTTTATGCTTCTAAAGTATACCCTCTAAACTCCCCCTTCTCTTAGCCTTTAGACACTTTGTCTTTTGTGCTGAGAGAAGGGGATTTTCTATGCTTTAGATCTGTTTCTCCTTTCCCTTTGGAAGGGGGATATTATCTTTTTGCTCACATATCTATGATGTGAAATGGCTTTACTTTTATAACTTCCAATATTCACAAAAAGCGGATATTGTGGCTGGCATATCAGCTGGGAGGTCTATTCCCTCTCTCTTGCAATAGGCAGATAGTTTTGCCATGAAATCATCAATGGAACAAGCGGTTTCGCCCATTGTTTCCTTTATTATATAATAAGGAAGGGCAAGGGAATCAAAGGCACAATAGAGGACGGTAATGGCTACAAGCTGAGACATAGAGCAACCACCGATAAATGCCATCATCTGTTGCTTGAAAGTCTTTACCAGTTTGTCGGCCTCTTCATCGCTCATTGACTCAATATCCTTTTCCTCACGGAATGCGATGAATGGGTCATACTCCACGTTATGATCGAGACAGGTCAGTAAATCTTCTGCAACGGTCTTCTGGTCATATTCTGCCGTCAGATCGCAATAGGTATAGTGATAGCAGAGGATAGAAGTGCATGACGTATAGTCAGCCTCAGCCTCAAGTTCCTTGATAATACGATTGGCGAGAGCCTCGTCATAAGTATAGATGATGTTACCCTTCGGGGTGTGCATCTTCTTCTTGTTCTTGAAAATGGTGAGGTGGTCACCTTTTTGTTGGAAGGAGTAGGCCCCCTCCCGACCTCCCCGAGGGGAGGAGGTATTTATATAGCTTTTATCGCTTGTAGGCATGTTAAATGTTAATTATTAATTGATAAAACTTTTTCTGAAAGTTGCCTCTGCAAATGCGGTTCGTATTCCGAGGCATCAAGGATATGGACCTTGAGGGCAGAGGAACTCGGAAAGGCGTTAAAATAAGGGTCGTTGGTGATGAAGAAATCAACACTCTTTATTTCCCTACTCATAAGTACGCCATTACGATAACCGACTATGCGCTGGCGAATGCGTGGAATGACCTTTATGCCTGAACGCCCATCGTGAAACCTGACAACTGCCACGACGTGCCAACGCTTGCGAGAACCTGCGAGTTGCTGTTTCTGTTCAGGAGTGCTCTTATGGGTAATCGTGATATGCCGTCCGAAACGCAGGTTGATGTCGTTCATCATCTGCCGAAAGACCTTTCCATGCGCACTTGTGTCCTTTATGCCGTTGAAATGGATATAATAATGTATCATCTCATGGATGATAGTGTCCTCCACTTCATTTTCGGGCAAGTCAAGCCGTATGCTTATACGGAGGCGGAAATCGTAGAGCTCCAGTTTGCCAAACAGTTTCCTCCGTTTCTTATATACAAGCATACCGAGGAAAGTCTTGGCATTGCTTAGTTGAATGGGAAGAATAGGGAGTTTATCATCAAAAACGAGATGATTAAACTCCCTAAACTTATTCTCTATATATTCTATTGTGGGTTTCACTTCGTTATTGCCAATCTGAAACCGCGGTCTGCATTATTGCTTGTTGCACTAGATGAAGAACGTGATGTGTAACGGCAATCGCTCTGACCAGAATTCCAGCCACCACCACGGATTACGTATGTACGGGTAGAGTCAGCTTCTGGACATGGATCTTTCTGAGCCTCTGCAGGATATGTGAAATGTCCGTCCTGACACCATTCCCAGACATTACCTCCCATATCATAGAAACCCATCTCATTCTTATCCATTGCACCTACAGGATTGAGAGTACCACGTGAATTGCTCTTATACCAAGCTACATGATCAACATATATACTACCACAGAACTGCAAACTCTTTCCCTTCTTAGCACCACGGGCAGCATACTCCCATTCTGCCTCAGTAGGCAGACGGAACTGCTTACCGGTCAGTTCGTTAAGCTTCTTGACGAATGCCTGACAGTCGTCCCAGCTAACATTTATCACAGGAAGGTTCTTTCCCCCCTTGATTGCAGAAGGATTACTTCCCATTACAGACTCCCATAGTTCCTGAGTAACCTCTGTCTTGCCGAGATAATAGTCCTTTGTGATGGTCACATCGTGTGAAGGCTGTTCCTCGGAAGGGGTCACCATTGTCATCTCGGCAGTAGCACCAATCTTAAAGGTGCCAGCCTCAACGAGAATCATCTCATAGTCAACACCTTTTGATGACAGCACAGCTTTACCGTCTTTTTGGGTTTCAAACTCGGTTTTGTCAGAACTGCATGATACAAACATGCAAGCGCTTAGAAAAGCCGAAGCGCAGTAGAATAATTTACGGTTTACCATTTACAATGTACAATTTAAGAAATAAAACATAAGAATAACTTTCAGTTATTATAATTTAATTCGATTAGACATAGTCTTCCATTCCTTCCTCATTTTCTATCTTTCCAAGAAGCCTTCTTACCATAGCTGAAGAATCCTCTTTTTGACAGATGAGCAAAACGTTGTCCTTTTCAGCGACAATATATCCGGAAAGTCCGCTGATGACAGCAAGTTTTCCATCAGGTAAGGATATGACGTTATGAGTGGAATTCTCGGTCCTTAGACATGATTTCTTATTGACAAGGACATTATCAACATCAGCATTGCAGAAGGCCTCATATATACCATGCCATGCACCAATGTCAGCCCAGCCGAAAGAGCATTCCATAACAACCTTCTCGGGCATCTTCTCAAGGATAGCCATGTCGATAGACAGGTTAGGGCTCATGGAATAGTCCATATCCTCATCAACTCCCATGATGGTAGTGAGCTGTTTGGTGATATAATTTGCCTTTGCCATATAGATGCCGGTATTCCATAGGAATTCACCACTATCCATAAACATACGGGCAAAGTCACGCTCAGGTTTCTCGGTGAAAGACTTCACGTGATGTGTGGTAGGATTTGGATGTTCAGGTGTAGGAGAAACAAGTTCGCCCATCTGAAGGTATCCGTATCCGGGTTCAGGTCTTGTAGGCTTGACACCCATGGTGAGTACATGGTCAAAACAGTCGATATAGTCGGTTGCGTTGTTGATAGCATCCTTGAACTTATCTTCATTCATTACAACCTGATCGGCAGGAACTATGATTACATCCCCATCATCAGGGATAATGCCAGAACGCAGAGCTATGAGGGTGGCAGGTGCCGTATTTCTGTTGATAGGCTCAAGAATGAGATTATCGTGAGGCAGTTCAGGAAGCTGTTCGTGTAGAATGTCTTCGAATGCGGTATGAGAGACCACAAGGATATTCTCTTTCGGCATTATCTTCTGCATTCTTTCGTAAGTCTGCTGGAGAAGAGTTTTTCCACAGCCGAAGAAGTCTATGAATTGCTTCGGAAGGTTCTTGCGGCTCACAGGCCATAGTCTTCGTCCTTTACCTCCAGCGAGTATTATTGCATATTTCATGTTTCTATTGTTTTGTTTAGAGTTTAGGGTTTAGGATATAGAGTTTAATACTAAACTCAAATTATGGGCAAAGGTAGTAAAAATATCTGAAACCTCCAAACATACTGGAAATATTACGATATTTTAGTATAAAAAGACCATTCTTATGGGGTAGAAAAGCAATAATCGCCAAAGCATATCGTTATATAGTATATAAAATAGCCACATTATATCCAAATTTATACATGATAACAGCATCGGTAGTAACATACAATCACCATCTGCTTGACATAGAGCCAGTGTTGCGAAGTCTCTTTGCATCACCGGTGGATGTTGTCTATATCATAGACCATTCGGCAGACATAATGCCTGATCTTGAGCGTGAGCTGATGGAATTCAGTAACCGAGTGCTGACAGGAGAGCCACAGCTTCGCAGGAAGGTAGAGATGGGGTTCCACCTGCTTTATTTCCGTCATGAGAATAACGGGTATGGTGGTGGACATAACTTTGCTATTCGCAAGGCTATAACGCTTGGCAGTAAGTATCACCTTGTTGTGAATCCAGATATTTGGTTCGGTCCTCGTGTCATACCAGAGCTTAAGCGATATATGGATTTACATGATGATGTAGCACAGATGATGCCAAAGGTTCTTTATCCAAACGGTCAGATTCAGCGTCTTGCAAAACTGCTGCCAACACCTATAGATATCTTCGGAAGATTCTGTCTGCCTCACTTTATGATAGCGAGAAGAAACGCACGCTATGAGCTCTTCTATTCTAACTTTGAGATGGTGCTTAACGTTCCTTACCTCTCTGGATGCTTCATGTTCTTCAGATTGAGTGCGTTGCAGTCTGTCAATCTGTTTGATGAGAATCTCTTTATGTATGCAGAGGATATAGACGTTACGCGAAGACTGCACGAAAAATACAAGACACTCTACTATCCTCTTATTCCTGTATATCATAAGTTCAGCAGAGGTTCACATAGCAGTTTCCGTCTTTTCTGGATTCATGTTACGAACATCATAATGTACTTCAACAAGTGGGGATGGTGGAAAGACAGTTTCAGGAAAGAGGCAAACAAGCGTGTTGAGGAACAGATTGCCGAAGGTGGAATAAGCGAATCTAATCCGTTTGCGGTCAAGAAGGCGACATTGAAGCCTTTGTTTACCAAATTGAAAATAAAAAGCAGATAAATTGAAGCAATATCTTCTTATATTATTCTCCATTTTCTCGTTTCCTTATGTCTGGGGTGATGCCATAGGCACATGGAAGGTATATCCTTCATACAGCGATGCCTCAGATATCGTTCCTACGGGAAAAAACGTCTTCGTGCTTGCTTCAAAAAGCCTTTATTCTTATAATGTAAACGACGGTTCACTACGGACATATTCCAACAACGATGTTCTTAACGGATGCAATATCCAGAATATTGCCTGGGTGAATGCGGTCAAGAAACTCGTAATCACATATTCTGACTATACGATAGACCTCCTGTCGCTTAATGGTGACGTGGAGAATATAAGTGCGCTTGCCGACAAGCAAACCACCGATGACAAAACCATTAACTCTATCTATGTTGACGGTCAGTATGCATATCTTGCTACGGGTTTCGGCATAGTCAAGGTGAATGCAAAGGATGCGACTATTGCCGATAGCTATAATCTTGGATATAAGGTTAACTACTGCTATATATCTGGAAACAGCCTCTATGCAGCCTCAGAAAGCAAGGGATTGATGAAATGTCAGCTTACGGCTAATCTCCTGAATAAGAACGAGTGGACTTCCGCTGGTGATTACAAGAAGCAGAATAAGGAGAAATATATCTATGATTCTACGAATAAATGCTATTGGGCAACAGATTCTGACAGTAAACTGACAAAATATCAGAAGGAGGGAGATACATATCAGGCAGTATCTACCGGAGTAAAGCCTGACGGCCCAGAGTACAACGAGCATAACTACATCATCTATGACAATGGAAGGATTCTTTCTGTGCGAGGCAGATTCGATTATGTTTCTTTTGATACTTCCACCCCGGGATTTGTTCAAGAATATGCAATAGATTCCGATACATGGTATTGCTATGACAATTCTTATTCAATAGACAAAGGGAAGAACTGCATAGCACAAACCCAGATAAGTGTTGACCCGAAAGACAAGAATCATATAATGGTAGCGGCTAAGTCGGGATTATACGAATACAAGGATAGGAAAATGGTTGCCTACTATGACATGAATACCGACGATCCTATTCTCTCTGTCATCAATAAAGTAAATTATTCTGTTATTTCAGGTACCAGATATGATGCTTCCGGCAATCTGTGGATGTTCAATATGGGAAACGACAATATATTGTGCCTCACTTCAACTGGAGAATGGAAATCCTTTAATCAGAAGAATCTCTCAAAGGACGACTCGTATCGTCTTAAGAGTCTTTTCTTTGATTCAAGAGGGCTGCTGTGGTTTGTGAACGATAGTTGGAAGGCTCCTTTATTCGGTTTCTACGATATCAAGTCGGATGCTATGCGCGTGGTTTCCTCATTTACCAATACCGATGGTACTGTGATATTGGAGAAGAAGAATATCTTCGCCATCACAGAAGACAGGGGGAAAAATATATGGGTAGGTAGTGAGACTGGATGCTTCTATATCACTCCTGATGATGTGAATGCTATGCTCTCTGTTGATGGAGAGAACACAAACGTAAGACCTACCCAGCATAAGGTTCCACGAAATGACGGTACCAATCTTGCTGACTATCTTCTGAGCAATGATTTTATCTGCGATATAAAGATTGACAGGGCAAATCGCAAATGGTTTGCTACAAGCAATGGCGTATATCTTATCAGTAGCGACAACAATACGCAGCTGGCTCATTTCACCATGGATAACTCTCCTCTTCCAGATAATGATGTAAGGAGTATTGCTATCGATGATAATACAGGAATGGTGTATTTTGCGACACTCAACGGACTTTGTTCATATCAGAGTGATGTTACAAAGACGTATGGTGATCTTACGGATGATAACGTGTATGCCTATCCAAACCCTGTGACGCCCGACTTTACCGGTGATATTACCGTTACTGGTCTTACCGAGGGAGCACAGGTAAAGATCCTTGCAACATCCGGACAACTGGTGAGTGAAGGTACGAGTACCGGTGGTTCATACCGTTGGAACGGTTGTGATATGAAAGGCAAGAAGGTGGCCTCTGGTGTTTATATGGTTAATGTGGCTACTGCAGAAGGAGAAAGCGGTATTGTCACGAAGATAAGTGTAGTTAGGTAAGCCCTAAACAATTAATAATTAACAATTAACATGCCCACTAGCTATATCAATCCCTCCCCCTCAGGGGAGACGGAGGGGGGCCGTTTCTCCGTCATAATCCCCCATAAAGGTCCGCAATGGCAGTTGGACAGATGTGTAGCATCTGTTCCAAAGCGTGATGATCTCCAGATTATTGTCATTCATGATGAAGAAGGACGCGGAGCTGGATGGGCACGCAATCAGGGACTTTCTCAGGCAGAGGGAAACTATGTCATTTTTGCCGATAGCGATGATTATTTCCATCCTTGTTTTAATGACTTTCTTGATTCCATAAAGGAAGAAACCGCCGATGTCATCTATTTTAATGCTGACTCTATAGCTATGGAAAGTGGCAAGCCTTCTTGGCGTGCCAATCATCTTAACAGAATAATGCGTTCTTCTGATTCAGTATGGCAGGAGAGGCATCTGCGTTTCCATTTCACCGAGCCTTGGTGCAAAGCCGTCAGTATGTCGTTTATTAGGGAACACGCTATCAGATTCAATGAGTCTAAAATCCTTAACGATATATATTTTTCCACTCAGGTGGGTATCTTTGCAAAGAAGATAAAGGTATATACCGATAAATGCTATTGCGTTTGTAATCATTCTGACAGTACAGCCAAGAGCAAAAAGGCAGAGGACAGGATGCTTGACTATACCCGCGAGACGGCAAAGTCAAATCTGCTACTTGCTCAGTATGGCATAAAACGCTATCATAGTCGTATGCTACGTCCTATGATGTCATCTGTGTGCCATCTGCGCTTACGCTCTGCCTACAGATGCTGGAAGGAAATGCGAAGTTGCGGTTACAGCATCCATACATTACTCTATTATATTATCAGATATCCTCGCGACCTTATGAAACTTATAATTCGTAAGGCTCAGGCAGGAGAGATATTCTAATTAACAATTAATAATTAATAATTAAAAATCCTTATAGCGATAAAAGCTATATAAAAATCTCTCCCTCTCGGGGGAGACGGAAGGGGACTAATTATGCGCATTGTTTACGTCATAGAGAAAATGTCGGGAAAAGGTGGTATGGAACGTATCATTACCGACAAGATGAACTATCTCGTCAGGCATACTGCCCATGAGGTTGTTCTTCTGCTACTATGGCATGACGAAAGTCCCTTGGCATATCCGTTGGATGATAGAGTGAGAGTTGAAAGAATGGATATTCCATTCCAGCATAAGCTCAGAGCCCTTTTCTCTTTTCGCAAGACTATTCGCAAGCTAAATCCAGACATAACAGTATATACATGGGTTATGGGTGCTTTCCTCGCCGCTTTCAGCGGATGGAAAGGCAGGAGCATATACGAGGCTCATAGGGCTCGTACGACGATGAAGCACCAATGGATTGTCTCTCTTATGGAAAGACGTGTGGATGCTGTCGTCGCACTTACACAGCAGGATGCCAATGACTATCCTCATGCAAAGCGTGTTGTTCTTATACCGAATTTCACGTCTCTTCATGTTGAAAAGCCTTCTGACTGCTCGTCAAGACATTGTTTAAGCGTAGGGCGGCTGGTTGATGTGAAGGATTTCTCCCGACTTCTCGATATATGGAAACTCGTATCAGAAAAGCATCCTGACTGGCATCTGGATATAGTAGGTGAAGGTCCTGAAAGAGAAGCACTTCTACAGAAGATAGAACGCTTGAATCTTTCGTCAAGCGTAACCTTGCACGAAGCTACGAACGACGTCCTTCCATATTATATCAATAGTTCGATATATCTTATGACATCCCGTTTTGAGGGACTTGGCATCGTGCTTATCGAGGCACAGGCCTGCGGATTGCCTATTGTAAGTCTTGATTGCGACTATGGTCCTCGACATATCATAGAGGATGGCGTAACTGGCTGTCTCATTCCTTACAATCACAACAAGGCTATGGCAGATGCTATCTGCTATCTTATCGAAAATCCTGACAAGAGACAACAGATGGGCATAGCAGCTCTGGAAGCGTCACAGCGCTATAAGCCGGAGGAGATAATGAATAAGTGGATAGAATTTTTTGACGAAATCAGGAATCGATGATGTTATCTATTATCATACCAGTTTATAAGACCGAGAAATACCTTGACCGCTGCATAGAGAGTATTCTGATGCAGAAGGTTGATGATATGGAGATTATTCTCGTTGATGACGGTTCGCCCGACAAGAGTGGCGAAATGTGTGACAAATGGGCATTGAGGGATAATCATATTCGTGTGATTCATAAGCAGAACGGAGGTCCGGGAAGTGCCCGTAACATGGCTCTCGATATAGCTCAAGGCACATACATAACCTTCATAGATAGTGATGATGCTATTGCCGAGAACACTTTCCTTCCTATCATAAATTATCTTACAGAGCATCAGGATATTGACATTCTCGAATATCCTGCACATCTCTATATCGGAAGTCCTAAGGAAAGGAAACTAACCTTTGAGAATGACACTTTTGATATTCACGACATAAGGGGAAAGCAAAACCTATGGCTTGACAACAAGCTATATGCTCATTGCTATAGCTGCAACAAGGTGTTCCGCCGTTCTTTGTTTGATGGGTCAAGATATTCAGAATCAATTACTTTAGGTGAGGATATCCGACTGATTTCCCAGTTATTGAAGAAAGCACGCAACTATGCCACCATAAATACAGGAATGTATCTGTATTATTTCAACGGAGAAAGCATCTCAGGGTCTTTGAAATATGCCGACGAACTGCTTTCTTCCCATCTGTATGCTGTTGAGCAGTTGGGTATTGATATCTATTCAAAAGTCTCCCGACGACTATATCTCACCATGCTCAACTTCCAGATAGATGCCTATCGCTTTGCCAAAAGCACACCTAAGGAGCCTATATTGAAGAAGAACCCTATCCCTCTGCGTTATGCGCAAAACAAGAAGGATTTCACGAAGATTCTCCTTATGCGAATCTTAGGTGTGAAAAATATGTGCCGACTGTTCAGTTGCCGATAACACTACTCGTTTATCTATTATCTATATTACTCTTGCAGGAAACAAAAAGATAGTTCATCATTTTGATGAACTATCCTTTTCCATACACTTCCTAACAGCCTCCATAATGGCAGGACCTCTAAGGTCACGATCTATGATAGTACCGTCAGGGCCAAAAAGTATTATCGTAGGAATACCCATAATACCATAGGCATCAAGCACTTCCTCACGAGCATTAATAATCTGCGGATATTCTATACCCAACTGTTCTACAGCCATGAAAGTATCTTTCGGTTTGTCCATTGAGGCTACGCCAAGCACCTCGAACTTAACACCTTTGTACTTCTCCCATACTTTCTTGATATTTGGTATTTCCTCTCGACAAGGACCACACCAGCTTGCCCAGAAATCCACAAGAACATACTTACCCTTACCAACATAGTCGGAAAGACGCTGCACCTTACCATCATATTCAACAGAAAAATCCACGAACTTCATTCCCGGCTGTGTATTCTTCTGCTTCTCCTTTGCCTTCCTTTCCTTCTCCTCATAGTAACGACGTTGTGCTTCTTTCTCATGAGCTTTTTCCAATAGCTGTATGCCAAACTCGCTGACGATAATTGACTCCGGAAGCATATTAACTATACTGTCAAGAGGTAGTATTCCATTAGTTTCATAAAAACTAATACATCCCTTCTCCGTATTATGTTCCTTGAAGTATTTGGTAGCAAGTTCCTTTCGCTGGTCTCCCTTGAGGTTCTCTATATACAAATCGGCTTCTCCCCATTGTCTGTAGAATTCAGAACCCGAAAGATAGAAACAGCCATTCTTTACCGTAAGTTCACACTCTTCCCCAGGAACAAATGGAAAACGCATGCAGTACTGGCATATAGAGCCGTCAGGGAATGTTGCAAAGAGTTGAGCCAGACGTTTTTCATCAAGACACATATTGTATGAAGCCTTTTTGTCCTTTACTGCAATTTCCGACTGCAATGTATAATACCTTTCTTTCTTATCATACATATATATAAGATAGCCATTGTCCGTTATATCAGGCGAAACATTCACATTGAGTTTGAAATTAGGCTTCTGCTTCTTCGCATTTTCCTTTATATTTGCTATTGTCGGCTTTTCGGAGCTTCCAACGAAGAAATTAATACATTTAGTACCTTCTGCCACAGGCTTGAACACAAGATATCCACCATATACGCGCATCTCCGGAGTACAGTTATCATCCAGATTAGCTATCTCCGCACGTACAATCTCATACTTGTTTCCATGTTCATCCTCTATGTGCACTTCTTTACCTATAAAGATGTTACTTAGATAAAAATCGCTCATTATATGTAGTACGGTCTCGTCTTTTCCGAATATCACATCCTTGACATATATTAAAGGATTTTGTGCATCTTGGGTAACTGTCTGCCACTTCTTGCCCTTGAACTTTGGGGTATGAGGAGTAACAAGAGACGGATTGGCCGTTCTCGCTGCAACAACACCTCTCTCTATATTTTGCATATATTTCCTTGTTGGCTGCCCCCCGAAATGCCCATTATGCACTTCAAAAGAATAGGTCTCACCCGGAACAACAAAGAAATCTATACAAGCAGAGCATACCTCACCACCCGGAAAGATACAGCGAATTCTGGCAGCTTTCACCTTGTCACACGGTATCTCTATGCGGAATTTCTTATCTACAACAGGCACACACATATCAACTTTACTCTCATCGATATGGAAATAATCATCACTAATATAGACATTGTAACATGAATCTGTAATCTCAGGATCCACACTACCGTCAATAACAAATGTCTGTTGTGCGAACAAGCACACTATGGCACACAGACTCAGCGCCATTGTAAAAAAAAATCGTTTCATGATTAGTTTTATAAGTTTTAGTTTTATGGTTTAATTGTTTTACACTTTTTTCATTTAGTGTAGTAATATTTTTTCGCATGCAAAGATAAACAAAAAATAATATTTCACCAAGAAAAAAGGATAAAAAAGTTTAACCTTTTTCCATATCATTTTCACCATATTCTTACAGAAAGCAAGTAGGCATAGAGTTTATTCAGCCTCTTCTCTACCTTTGGATGCTTTGGTTTAGTTCTGAGATAAGGGGATTTTCCTTTGCTTTAAGTCCGTTCTTCCTCCGTTGATCCTTCGCTCTTCCTTCGCTGATCCTATAGTTCCGGAAGGGATTTGAAGCGGATTTACAACGGAGGTGGAACGGAGGTAGAACGGACCTGAGATAGAGGCGAGACGAATGAATTAGAAAAAAAGAATTTTCATACCACTCGTCAACTCGTCACCCTCAGCGCTGTAAGCTATTGTGACTCTTTGTGTTACAACGGTGATTCATTTCAAAGCACTCGTCACCCACTCATCACCCAAATCTCAGTATCTCATTGACTATGTGGTATTTATATAACTATTTCACTCATCACCCATTCACCACCGTTTTTAGGGTGACGAGTGAATTATCTCTGTAATTCATTCTATATCAAGATGATAAACCACTTGAAGGTGACGAGTAGGTGACGAGTGCTTTGAAATGAATCACCGCTACAACTCTCTGGCGCTCAAACCATTACAACGCCATGGGTGACGAGTTGACGAGTAGTATGAAAATTCTTTTTTTTTCGTTTTTAACGTGAGTTCGATGAATTCCTCTATTCGTATATCATTGAATATCATGCGGTTGAAAGAGCTCTGAAGGAGCGATACCTAATAGGGCAGTCCGTTAGGGCTGTCATATTTGTCGATATAGGGGGTATGAGGTCTGAAGGACCGACACCTAAAGTCTTCAGGTGTCGCACTTACAGCGCTCATTTAATCACGCATCTATAGAATAACAGCCCTTACGGACTGCCCTATTAGGTGTCGGGCTTTCAGCCCTCGCAGTCTTGAATTCGTCGAACTCACGTGTTTTTAATATTGTGTTTCGCTGATTAAAGTGGTCACTTATCCTTCTTACGACCAGATAGAGTTGACGGCTCACAACAAAGGATAGGATTAGTGGGAAGTATCTATAAAAATAGGAAGCTTTTGGTAAAAGCTAATGATTTTTATTGTATTTCCGAAAAAAATGCGTACCTTTGCATGCGAGATACTACACACGTTTCTTGTACACAGAATATTACTAAAATAATAAGAAAAAATGAAAAAAATCATCTCTATGGCAATAGCCTTGATAATGGCTGTTAATGTGAATGCTCAAGAGGGTTATGAGGATACCAAACATGAGGTGTCTATTGCCCTTGGTATAGAAGCTAACTCGCAATGGATAGACGACTTCGAGACCGGTTTTACCGTTCTTTCTGGTTACAGATGCGAGAACGAAAAATATATGGAGCCAATTTCTGCCGAGTATTTCTATCATATCAATAAGTGGTTGGGAATAGGCAGTATCTTTGTCTATGGGAAACACAAACAGGAGTTATACGATATATCTTCATCAAAGCATATTAGTTATGATGATAGAGTAGCAAAAAGATCTTACAACTACTATACGCTGTTGCCTACCGTAAAATTCAACTTTGTTCGCAAGAAGAATTTCGGTTTGTATTCAAAGGCAGGCCTCGGTGTAACTTATCGAACAGAATCTATAGATTATGATGACGGTTCAGAAGACTACAGCGAGAAAGCTTTGCTCTTCAACTGGCAGTTGTCATTAATAGGTGTTGAGGCTGGAAGTCCTTATATGCGTGCTTTTGCCGAACTGGGTTTTGGTGAGCAGGGTATCGTATGTGCCGGTTTAAGATATAAGTTCTAAAAAACTTAATGACATAAAACTAATCAATTAAAAACAATTATGAAGAAAACATTTTTATTGGCAGCTGCAGCTATGATGATAGCTTCAAATGTTGGTGCACAGACAGGTTACGACGATACTAAGCACGAAGTGGCCATTAGATATGGTGTGCTTCCTAACTCAAAAATATTTCATAATAATGTAGATTATGAAAATGAGACTTACTCAGGCTCTTTCTCTGCCGAGTATTTCTATCATGCCAAGGAATGGCTTAGCATTGGTTGTGTATTTGCATACGGAAAGTGGAAGGCTGATTATATTAAATATGATTATATCACGGGAGATGACAAGAAAGAGACCAATTACTACACCTTTATGCCTGCTGTTAAGTTTGACTATATTCGCAAGAAGAATTTCGGAATGTATTCAAAGGCTGCACTTGGTGTGTCAAAATCTTCAACGACAGATACATATACAGATGGTTCTACACATAAATTCTCTGCAGAATATGACCTCAACTTTCAGGCTACTTTTCTCGGTATAGAGGCTGGTAGTCCTTATCTGCGCGGTTTTGCCGAACTGGGTATTGGAGAACAGGGTATTGCAAGTATTGGTGTAAGATATAAATTTTAGAAAGCCTTTTGTAAGGCTTATAAATATATGAAAATACTACTCTTAGGAGAATTCAGCAATGTTCACAATAATCTGGCCGAGGGCTTGAGAGCCCTCGGCCACGAGGTGACTACGGCTAATGGTGGGCATGGCTGGAGCAACTACAATCGTGACATAGACCTTGGAAGGTCGTTTGGCATGTGGGGTGGTATTTCATATTTGTTCCGTTTGCTGAAGGCTCTGCCTAAACTTTGCGGATATGATATCATACAACTCGTAAACCCTCATTTTCTGCATCTGAAGGCAGAGAGGGTTATACCTATCTTCAATTTCCTCAGGAAACATAACAAGGGATTAGTGCTTTGCGCAATGGGCGACGACTATTACTATTGCTATAACCACAAGCATTTCAAACCCCTTGCTTATTCCGACTATAATCTTGGGGAGAAGCCTCGCTCAACAGAGTTTGGAGAGCGGGCGTATAACGAGTGCGTTGGGACAGCAAAGGAGAAGCTCTCAAGGGAAGTTGCATATTGGTGTGATGCCGTTGTTTCGGTTATCTATGAATATTGGGCACCCTACGACCTTGTAACCGACAAGGACAAGAACGGAATTCCTATTCGTGAGAAGAACCATTTCATTCCTCTCCCGATAAAGATGCCAGAACCAGTGTGTCCTCCGCCATCCGACAAGCTTCGCGTTTTCCTTGGCTATAAGAAGGAGTTCGGGGCATATAAGGGAACAGATATTATGATGGAGGTTGCGAATGACCTTCTGAAGAAATATCCCGATAAAATGGAGCTAAAGCTTGCATCCAACATTCCTTTTGCGGAATATCAGCACATGATGGACAACTCTGACGTGATGCTTGATCAGGTATATTCATACGGCCCTGGAATGAATGCCCTCTTGGCTTTGTCGAAGGGAATTGTGTGCATAAGCGGTGGTGAGGCTGTGAACTATGAGATGATGGGTGAATACGACTGTCGTGCAATAATCAATGTAACTCCTTCATACGAAAGCGTTTATACCGAACTGGAACGGCTTATTCTCATGCCGAAGGATGAACTTCATGCATTAAAGGAGAAAAGCCGCGAATACGTAAGGCGCAATCACGAATGTGTGAAAGTGGCAAGACAATATGAGGCGTTATATAAATTGATAATTAATAATTGAAAATTGAAAATTAATTTCACACAGCAAGAAAAGGTATCAAAAAAACTCTCCCCCTCGGGGGAGAAGGAGGGGGGCTGTAAAAAACTTATGGTCCTTGGTGGCAATATCGTGCAGATGGAGGCTACCCTTGAGGCAAAGCGTCAAGGCTATTATGTCATTAGTGCCGATTTGCACGAGGATAATCCCGGACATAAGGTGGCTGATGAATACTGCAAGGTGGATATTGTGGATAAGGAGGCTGTGCTTCGTGAGGCAAGACGACTGAATATCGACGGTATAGTTCCCTACAGTTCTGATACCCTCGCACCTGTTGCCGCTTACGTGGCAGAGGAAATGGGGTTGCCTGGAAATCCATACAAGGCAGTATGCACGCTTACTCATAAGGACTTATTCCGTAAGTTCCTTACAGATAACGGTTTTAGTGCCCCTTGGTCAGATAGTTTCACGAATCTTGATGAGGCTATTATATATTTCCGAAAGAAAGGAAAAGAAGGTGGCAAGGCAATAATGAAACCTGTGGATTCAGCAGGTAGCAGAGGCGTTTTTGCAATAACAAGCGAGGAAGAACTTAAAGAGCATTGGAAGGAGTCGCTATCATATTCTATCTGCGGACGAGTAATCGTTGAACAGTTTATAGAGAAAGTAGGGCATCAGTTGGATGGTGATATCTTCCTTGATAATGGTAAGATAATCTTTGCAGGCTTCTGTGATCAGCATCACGTTGCGGGAAAGGCATCACTCGTACCAATATCGTTGAGCTTTCCTTCTGAACTTAGTCGGGAGTTGAAGCAGAAGGCTGTTGACGAACTGCAAAGGATTTTCTCTTTGTTAGGTATGAAAACCGGCCCTTGCAACGTTGAGTTTGTTGTTGGCAAGGATGGAGAGATTTATTTCCTTGACCTCGGACCTCGGAATGGCGGTTGTAATATTCCGTATCTTGAGCAGGCGGCAACAGGTTTTAATGAGAACACATACACCATTCGTGCTGCGGTAGGCGATAAGCTTCCAAAACGTGATAAAGTGCTTTGTGACAATGCGAAATACGTTATGTACTATCGTCCATACGCCAATGAGAACGGACGTTATAAGGAGTTGTGGATGTCGGAGTATTTCCGCAATAAGGTTATCAATATTACTCATCTGATGAATATTGGTGATGAAATCCAGCTAACGCATAACGGTAATGATACCGTTGCTGTGGTGTTTGCGAAGTTCGATAACCAACAGGAAATGCTTGAGACTATAGATAATATGTCTGCCCATCTTCGGGTAATAACAGAATAAGGTATGAAAGAAATAGGAAGCATCTTTCCACTTTACGACAAATGTCAAGGAAGTGGTACTCACAATAACATGTTGAGTGGCAGAAAGTTATTCTCTTTCTGTCGAGAGGCTATATATCTTATTGCCAAGAAAGAAATGGCAAACGGTAAAAAAGTGATGCTTCCTAAATATACCTGTGATACGGTTATTGCTCCATTCCTGCAACTTGGATATGACTATCAATTCTATCCGGTTTGTAAAGATTTGACAATAGATATCCCAAAGGCAAAGGAGATATTCTATGCGCATCATCCTAATCTTATTGTCATTCATCCATATTTTGGTATGGATCTTACAAGACAAGAGCAGGAGATGTTGAGAGAAATGCACGAAAGCGGATGCGAGATAATCCTCGACCTTACACAATGTCTTTTCTCTACTATGCGTCTGCCTTTCATAAAATATTATGTTGGAAGTATAAGAAAATGGTTCGCCATTCCTGATGGCGCTTTTCTTGAAACCTCCGATGAAATGGGGATTTCTTGCGCTGAAAACGATGAGATCGTATCTCTTCAGACAAAGGCAATGAGGCTGAGAGGCGAGTATTTCCAAACAGGTGATACTGTTATTAAGGAAGAATCAATACGCCTTTCACATGAGGTTGAACGCCTCATGACAAGACCTATTACTCCGCACGCTATGGCATCTGTCTCAAAGGATATTCTTGCCTTTGAGGATGCTGAGATTCAGCAAAGAATAAGGATAGAGAATTACAAGCGTCTTTACGAAGGTTTGAAAGATGCAGATAATATAGAATTAATCGCCGATATCAGCCGTTTGACAACCGCTCCCCTATTCTTTCCATTCCGCGTAGGTAATATATCGGAAATGCAAAAGAAATTGGCGAAGAAAGGCATCTATGCCCGACTGATATGGGAAGAGGAAGACAGAATACTGACCATAACAGTTGATCAGAGATACGATCTCTCGGATATGGATAGGGTTATTGCCGCTATAAAGGAGAAGTAAATACCAACATCCTCCGCTATTCCAAGGGACCAAACTCGATGAAGGTCCCATAAAGTCCCATTCTGGATAAGAGCTTTATCGAGTTTGGTTAGGAGTCAGAACGGATTTATAGCGGATTTGAAACGGACCTATAACGGACCTGAATCTGCTTTGCAAAGGAACACTAAGAAATTTCCCACCTACAAAGAAAAATCCCATTTGCCCGATGTGAGCAAATGGGATTTTTCTGTTTTGTGTAGAAGAGATATTTACTTCAGAGTTACCTTAATCATAGTAAAGCTATTAGCAGGAACTTCGATTGTCATCTTCTTCTGAACACTAATATTGTCTGTCTTAGGCTTTACGAGCTGTCTGTCGTAGTTGTTCTCGAAATCTGGATTGCCAGAGAGGACAGTACGCTCAGCTGTAGCGTCAAAGTTGCCGAAACGGCTGAGGTCAATAGTTGCCTTGCGAGGGAAGATACCGCAGTTACATACCTTTACATAAACCTCGCCCTTGTCAGCGTTGAGGATAACTGACTGGCCAATGAGGCTATTATCACCCTTGTCGAACTTAACGCAGTTGCCATAGAAGTACTTACCAGCAGACTCACCGAACATCTTTTGAACGTAGTAGCTGCATGTGAAGAATGGTTTCTCGTTATCAAAGTAGATAAGGTCAGGGTTCCAGTTGGTGTTGTTCTTGTAAGCGAAGAGAGGAGCGTAAGATGTCATGCAGACAATATCACCGTTTCTCTCAACGTGGAGAAGATAGAGAGCCTCAGCAAGAGCATCGCCAAGCTGATTGTTGTGTGATCTTTCCTGAACAGAGTACTCGCCAAGATATACCTTAGTCTTGCGGTTGCGAGGGTAAGAGTCATACTGACGGCTCTGGAGGAACATCTGACGTGAGTCATAGTAGTGCTCGTCAATAATGTCAAGACCAATCTCCTCAGCGAACTTCCAAGAGTTCTCATAGTCAGGGTTACCCTTGTGTGAACCAGGACCTGCTGTACCTATGATGATGATGTTTGGATAAGCCTTGCGAATCTTATCGTAGATATACTTGAAACGCTCCTTGAACTCAGGAGTGATCTTTTCCTCATTACCTATACCGATATACTTGAGGTTAAATGGTTCTGGGTGTCCTGCATCTGCACGAACCTTACCCCACTTTGTAGAAGCATCGCCGTTTGCCCACTCAATAAGGTCGAGAGCATCCTGTGCCCAACGGTCAATATCATCCATTGGCCAAGGCTCCTGAGCCTGAGTCTTCATGCTCCAACCACCGTTTACACCCTGACAGCTAACGCCACAAGGAAGGATTGGCACAGGCTCCATCTTCATATCCTCACAGAGCTGGAAATACTCAAAGTAACCCAAGCCCATTGACTGGAGATAACCCCATGTGTTCTTGATAGCCTTACGCTGCTCCTTTGGACCTACAGAGTTCTTCCAATGATATGTGTCCCAGAAGCCGTCACCACCACCGTGAACTACACAACCGCCAGGGAAGCGCATGAACTGTGGGTGGAGAGCCTCAAGAGCCTCGGCAAGATCCTTACGAAGACCATGACCATGATAAGTATCCTGTGGCATGAGAGAAACCATATCTACATCGAGATTACCCTTGTCGAGAAGGAGAATCTGGAGATTTGCCTCCTTGCAATCTGCATTTGCGGTAAGCTCAGCACTATATTTCTGCCAGCCAGAACCCTTTGTGTTGATCTCTGTCTCAGCGAGAATCTTGTTGTCCTTGCTTGCGAGAACGATCCTTACCTTCTTGGCATTGCCTTCAACGCTACGGAAGAAAACAGAGAAGTTGTACTTAGCACCAGACTTGATGTTCATTCCGAAGAAACCCTCGTTCTGCATACCAACACCTGTCCAACCGTCGAAATCATAGTAATGGCCTATGCGCTCAGCATAGATTCGCATGTAGGTTGGGTTGTTAGGATGGATGGTATTATCCATGCGAGGCTCGATGAAACCGGCAGAATGTCCAGGGCGTATGAACTTCCAATTAGTACCAGGTCCCCAACCGTCACGCTGTGCAGGACTGTATTCGAAACTGCCATTCTGAACGAGGTCGGCATAAAGACCGCCATCAGCAGAGAAACTGATATCCTCAAAGAAGATACCGATAAGATTGTCACTAATCACCTTACCACCAGAAGGTGCCTTTACTGACTTCGCACTCAAGCCAAGGCATGAAGAGAGAAGCAGTGCTCCAATAAATGCTTTTTTTGTCATTTTTAGGTTATTGTTATTTGAATAATTGATCTTGTTACCTCAAGTACTCGACAAAGATAATATTTTTTTCCCGATTACGCAAGGATAAGCCACTTTTTATTAGAAAAATGTTATAAATATATAATGTTTTGTTATAAAACGCATATATTTTGCGATTTCATCGAAAAAAAGGCAGAAAACGTACAAATACGGCAAAGTTTCTCTCTTTGTGAAACTGATTTGCAAATATCGTACATTTTTTTGAGTGTTTTTTTACAATTAAGTTTTTCGTTTGTTCCAAAAAATTGCGTAATAATACCATCTTGTAAAAATAATTGTAATATAATTTTTTAAAAACGCGCAAAGTTTATACCTTTGCAGCAGGAAAATAAATCCACAAAACCGAAAATCGTACCAAAAATCGTACCATGGTGATGCGGCGTTTGTTTGCGTACACATTCCGTTTTGGTAATAGGAGATTCTTAAACGTGCCTCAAAGCACGACAAAATAAAAATCACGGATAATAAAGACGGTAATAATTAACATTGGAAAGCGGGACTAAACCGGTGGGGGTTAATTAAAGGCGGATTATATTATACGGATAACAAAATCAAGATGGTATTTATTATATGTAATATTAAGTAAAGTAAAGTCAAGTATGAAGAGATTTTTAAAACTAAATGCGTTTGCTCTTGTAGCACTGCTGTTCCTCGGAGTAGCAGACGCTTGGGGTTTGGGCATTAACAAAAATGTTGCTTTAAAATTTGAAGCAGAGGGAGGTAACGGCAGTTGGGATGCTGGGAACAAGATGACCTGGACAGCCAGCTCTTGGAATCTGTTGTCACTGACCGATTGGAAAGACTGCGATTTGTCAGGCTATGACAAAATGGTGATTAATGTCACTGGTTCGTCTAATGCTAACGGTAAAGATTATCGAGTTGTCATCACCATTGACGATGTTCTTTACACATATAAAACGAGCGGTACTGGCATAAAGACGATTGATATCAAGACAGGTTTTAAGAACGACAGAAACCAAACCATACAGTCCATTTCTGGTAACCCATTAGAAAAAATACAGTCAATAAGAATTGGTGGTGCTAGTGAACCTGATAAAGATCGTAGAGGAAATATTAAGCCTGCTTCTATTACTATCAGTTCTATCTATTTCCACAAGCCATTGCAGTGGGATGCTAATAACAAAATCACATTCTCTGCACAAGATTTCAATCTTGGTGGCGGTGTAACCGTGGGAAATCCAAGTAACAAATTCACATTCGCCAATCAATACAACGGTATATATTTGGAGTTTGATAATGACGGATTGAATACAACAGAACTTGAGTCTGTTGATTGGAATATCGACGGATCTAATACATATCCAGTTTTTGAACAGAGTAGCAATAATTGGAAAGGAAATCTTACCGAAGCACAACAAGCTAATATAAAGTTAGGATGGTATAGAATTTGTACAAGCAGTAATAACAACACCATTACTGTGAACTCTGTTGTCTTTGTTAAGAAGAAGCCACACTACGTATTCGATGTTACAAAGGATCGTCTTTACTTTGAGGACTTTGAGCATCTAACCCAAGCCTCATTACTTGATGAGTCAAAAGCACCAGCTGCAAATACTCGTCCTGATAATAATCAGGTAGGTAAATATTATCTCTATGGCGGAAGAGGTAAGATTCTCAAGGACCCTACTTTCAACAATTATTATCAGAACCTTGCTGATGCAGATGAATATACCAAGAGTCTTTCTCAAAACTTCCTTCGCTATATATTCACTGATAATGAGAGAAATGCAAATGTTAATGCAATAAAGAAAACAGGAGCTGCAACTATTGGTTTCTGGGTAAATGGTCAGGTAGCTGTTGACTATGAGCTTCCTTTGGAACGTGGTTCTATGTTCTGTATTTTCAGTAATGACTGTTTCGCAAAGGCTGATGCAGGAAATGTTAGAGAAAAAGACAGACCTCGTTTCATGTTCGACCTCTCCTGCAATGGTTGGGTATATTCTTATATGCCAAACACCACAGGGGACGGAGTTGACGTTGGTAATAACTATTTCTTCTATGGTGAGAAAATAGCAAACTCAGGAGTACAAAATCCATTGACGAGTCTTTTTGGCAAGGACAACTACACTCACACTCTTGACCAGAGCCAGCATAAGTTCTATGATGATAAGAAGTGGCATTATGTAACATACGTAATGGATAATAACTTGACACGTGTTAAGATTTATCTTGACGGTGTTCTTACTGGTACAGTTAACGATGTTACGAAACTTCCTAATACAGATCACTCAGAATGTGAGTTCTCTGGTAATAATGACTATATAGGTCGTACCCTTTACCTCCGTAACATCGTACTTGGTGGCTTAACTCCTCATGGACTTTTCTATGACCAGCAGTATTATTCAGATGCAGCCCTTGCATACGATGATATCGCTATGTACGGAAGAGCTCTTACTCAGGATGAGATTCGCTCTATCATAGAGCAGAAGAACTATACTCCTAATGAGTGGCACTATGGTGACAGCTTTACTGAGTACAATGAGATTAAGGGTGGTCATGAGCAGGAGAACAATGTCTCTGGTCTTAATTTAAGTAATGCTTCATTCGATAATACAACACATTACCTTAAAGTAAATGGTGGTACAACACTCACTATTCCAAGTGTTCCAAAGAACTATTATGTCCGCATAGAATATGCTTATGCCAATAAAGGTGATGGCGATGCCTTCCCTGGTACTGTTGGTAAACTCACATGGATAGGAAGCCGTGTTTCTGAAAACAATTCAAAATTGAAGAAGACTTTTGATGGACAAACTTACTATGTAAGGACATATAAGGCAACAGAATCCGGAACTTACACTTTGGAAATCAAAAAGGATGTTATCATCAGGTCTATCATCATCACTCCTTATGAGTATGCAAAGCTGAAGTTTGGAAACTGGAATGAAGGAAAATCTACATTCACCACACTTCCTGTTAATAAGAAGTATGTTAAGTTTGATGTTGAGCGCATCAATGGCAGGAACTTCTATAAAAAAGATGGTGTAGATGTTGGTGAGAATCCTGTGCTACCTGAAGTTTCTTTGGCAAAAGATGGTAGATTTGGTGATCAAGCATACGAGAACATCGACAACTATAGGGAAGACTTAAATCACTATCCTTATATCAAGTACACCAGTACAGCTCCTCATGTTGCCCATATCAATAAAAAGGGTGATATTACAATGACAGGTATTGCTGGTAATACAACTATCATTGCAGAGCTTATCAGTGACAACCAATTCGTTGGCTCTGAGGTTATTGACTCTTTCGAGATTCGTATCCTAAAGGAAGAGAATACACTAAGATTGACTAACAAGCAGGCAGTCAAGGTAAACGAGAAGTTCCCTGGTGTAAATAGTAATAAGAACCTCGATAATATAACCTTGACTATCGGTGGATGGAATCATACACCTACATATATAATTCCGGGTGTTGCAAAACCAGCACAGGATGGTTGGAATCGTGCAGTTAATTTCCAGGGTCCAATAAAGCCTAAAGAGGAAATCCTTGATGATTTCAATCAGTACTCTATTGGCAAAAATGTAGCAAAGAGTGAGAGTCTCGGAAATGACGATGGAGAATTCCATCCTGGAGAGGCATTTGCAAACAATATCACTCCTTGGACTCTCCCTTGCCGTGGTGCATACGTTAAGTTTGAGCCTGTAAAGCCTGGTATCGTTACAATGTACCTCCTTCAGAATGGTAACCTTGACAATAGGCTTGATGACGATGGTCATTCAACACACGTTTACTGGCGTCCTGTTTATATAACAGATGAGAAAGGTCAGGTTGTTGATTTCGTACAAACTGCAACAAACGGTCGTATCACATACAAGGACAACTTCTTTATTGGTGACAAGCGTCGTGCTCAGTTCATTGAGAGTATTGAGGCTACATACAATGAAGACCCTTCACTGAGACAGGATCTCCTTAATCTCAAAGAAAAAGATATAAATCAGTTCCATACCCTCATTGACAACTGGAACAATGCTGGTTGGAGACAAAAGGTGATTCCTACAGGTGATGGTGGTTACATGGTAATGTCAAAAGCAATTGTCCGCTACACATTTAACGTATATCCAGGTAAGACTTACTATCTGTTCTCAAATCAGTCTCAGATAGCAATCTCTGGCTTCAACTTTGAGGAGGATCGTTTGCTCGATACGAAGACTCAGAATTATGAGACGGCTCCTGTTCGTGATGTTGTAGAAGGCACATCTCTTACCTTCACAGACGTTCTCAACGAGGCTCAGCCTGAAATTCCAACAAATGGAAAGGGTAAGGATATCACACATGTAACCTACGAGCGTAACTTCGCTCAGGGTAAGTGGTCTTCAATCTGTCTTCCATTCAGCATGAACAACAGACAGATGCGCGAGCAGTTCGGTGAAGAAACAGCAGTTGTGCTTCTCAAGAACATCCACGATGATGGTAAGATAGAGTTAATCTGGCACGTTAATCAGGACATCATTGCCGGTTATCCTTACTTCATCCTTCCTAAGGGTGATGTAAAGCATAATAATGTTGCAAACTCAACAATCACAAAGATCTCCGTTGATACCTATTTCAACAATGAGATTCAGAAGGACAGACCTCTGTTCTCTGTAGGTTCAAATGGAAACACCTATGATTGGCAGGGTACATACAATGGTAGCCACTATAGGGCTGACTATCCATACGTATTTGAAGGAAACTTCAAAAATGAGGAACTTCCTGCAGGTTCATACGTTATGAGCAATAATGGTACTCTGTCAAAGTTGAAGAAGGCAACCACAGCTAAGCCTTTCCGTGCATATTTGAAGTATCAGGGCTCTGACGCTAATAATGCGAAGCCTCTCTATACATCAGTAAACTGGCAGAATGATGATGAAACAACAGGAATCGATGACATCATCTTCCAGAACGGAATTCTGATGGAGTCATCTGACGTTTACAGCATCGATGGTACTGTTATTCGTCGTGACGCACAGAATCTTTCTAATCTCTCAAAAGGCGTTTACATCGTCAATGGTAAAAAGTTTGTAGTAAAATAGTATTAGGATACATACATGAAGAAAATTTATATATCCCCTGTCTGTGAGGTTTTCCTCACAGACGAGGAAGAAAGGTTATTATTGTCATCAGCGGAGATCGTATCAGGAGACCCAGGCGGTCATCTTCCTATTGACCCGTATATTCCAATTGGAGATGACGTTGATGACCCCAATGACTTCGCAAAAGGAGGCATGGTTTGGGATAACTCGTCAATATTTGACTAATACACCGATGGCGGCGTTGTGATAACGCCTAAAGAGAATATCTCTCTTTACTTGAAAATTACATATCTTTTTTGTATGTTCTTCCTTTTCCTTTTATAAGGATAAGTGAAGGGCATACTTTTTTTATTGGACACCTATTATTATATTTTTCATCATCACTAATCTGTACACAGACCTGAAATCTGTTTTTTTATGGTTAATTATAAGAAAATCACAGAAATATTTGGTGATATAAAGATTAATCCATATATTTGCACTCGGCAAATCAAAAGACCGTGCGCCAGCCTTTAAGGGCTGACAAGCACTTTTTCCTTCGTGCGAGGATGCTATGCACGTTGCACTCGGCAAATCAAAGACCGTGCGAGGATGCTATACACGTTGCATTTGACAAATAATCTACATAAGAAATAATTTTATTAATAACTAAAAAACAAAAACATTATGAAAAAGTATGTATGCGACACATGTGGTTGGGAGTATGATCCAGCAGTAGGAGATCCAGATAATGGCATAGAGCCAGGTACAGCTTTCGAGGACCTGCCAGAGGACTTTGTATGTCCAGTATGCGGTGTCGGAAAAGATGAGTTTTCTGAGGCATAATGCCATGTGTTTTTCTTCGGAAAAATATATGTAATTCATGAATAGCAAGTACAGAACCGTCTGTGAGGCCGTTCTGTACTTGTTTTCGTTATATAATTATAATTCTACGCTTCCTTATAATTCTTTAGTGAATACCAGATGCTAACGGCAATAAGAATTACGCCTACTGCCCAATAGCTCCAGCCTTCCAAAAGATAGCAAAGAGAATAGGTGACAAACATCAGCAGGAAGCCGAAAATGATCATGGACTTTGTTTTGGAAGGTAATGAAATCTTGTATTTCCACTTGGAAATAAACATTACCATTAGCACATCAATAAGATTCTCGCCAAACATAGCAATGCCCATACCTATCAAGCCGCCAAGCTCATAGCCGAGGATTATCCAGAAAGTATTCAAGGCACCTATCAAATTGAGGGCAAAATACACCTTTGAATCGCCGGCTGCAAGTGGGAGATAGGCATTTGGCAGATAAATGGCACGGAAGATGAGACTTGCCGCAATAATCTGAGCCATAGGGATAATAGAACTGAATTCTCCGCTCAGAAGTAACGGCACAATGATAGGCATCACGACAATGAATGCTACGAGCATAGGTGTGATTATCATCAGGGTTACATCCAACTGCTTGGTAAGTATGACGGTTCTATCAATCATATTCTTCACAACACCTGAAAGACGTGGGAAATAGTCTTGATCCATTGCCGAGAACACCATTCCTGCATATGTTAAAGTCATGGTACGACAAGCGTTGTAAAGTCCCACCATTTCAAGAGAGGCGATGTTATTGAGATAGCTCTGAACGGAGAGTTTAGCAATATGGTCGATTATCTCACACACTACGAATGTGATACCTATGCCAAGTATAATGCTACTACCCTTCAACTGTCGGGATTTGGTAAAGAAACTGAAAGGATGAGCCTTGATACCGTATGCAAGGGCAGCCATAGCCCAAAGCAGAGTGCAGAGAACCAATGCCGGAAGGACTCCGCTCAAGCCCCAGAAATAATAGATAGGAAGAGATACGACAATAGCAACAACCACATTGACTATCGACAAGGAAGCGAGCGATTTCAACTGTCGCAAGCCTTTGAGAACAGCCATTTCACCACAAGTGATAGTGCTGAAAGCCACAGCAGGTGAGAGGAATACGAAATCCCACGTGTGCGAGTAGTCATTGAAGGTAAACCAAGAAAGAGACTGGGCGATAAGAGAGCACAGGAGCGTGCCGAACAATGCAAAGAGCAATACCAAGGTGCGAAGCAAGGTGACCTGACGGTCAATCTCCGCAGTATCGTTTTGCTCAAAAGCCTGGGAGATGCCACGTACTCCGCTTATGTCAAGACCGAGGTTCGTAGTGGTATGAATAAGCTCGCGAGTCTCGTTGTAGATGCCATTCAATCCTACACCCGAAGGACCAAGTAATATGGCAATGGCTTTCGTGCGAAGTAGGTTGAGCAGAATGTTAATCATCTGAACACCACCCAAGAGACTTGTCGCCTTTAATATGCTATTGTATTTATTGTTCTTTACCTTTATCACCCGATATAATTTTTTTGTTTTAGAGCGCAAAGGTAATAAGAAAATCCCGAATTACGAAATTTAATGTGCTTTTCTTGTATGCATATTTGGAAAATATGGAAAATATAATTATATTTGTAGCCAGATAAATAAAAAAGAAAAGAATGAAAACCATATTGAATATAAAATATATCCTGGTATTTGGTATTTTGTTCTTCGTAATTCAAAATGTGTCTTGGTCGCAAAATCAAGGCAAGATGTCATCGTATGTTAGAAAAGCAGTAGCAGAGTATCAATCCAGTCAAAAGGCGAAAGACACAAGATTAAAGGCAAAGAAGGCTCATGTACCCGAATTGATGGCTTTGGTAAAGACATCTGATGTTCAATTGCTAAAGAAGAATGGCTGCAAGATATACGCAAACTGGGATGATATATATATTGCGAGTATTCCTCTTGACAAAATATCTTCACTTTGCTCACACCCTTCAATTCACAGGATAGAGGCAGGGAAAAGCTGCTTGATTACAAATGATAACTCAGCCGCAATAGTACGTGCGAAAGACGTATGGCATAGTCCTGCCCCATTATCAGCAACAGGCAAGGGAGTAATTGTTGGTATAATGGATGTTGGTTTTGACTTAACGCATCCAAACTGGTATTCAACTGATACACAAGAATATCGCATAAAGCAGGTGTGGGATATGCTTGACTATTCAGGAGAAGGTGAGCCTGTAGTGGGTAAAAACTCGCAAGGCGCAGATACAATATATGTAGGACGGCAATACATAGGTGCAGAGGCCATTCTCAATAAGAGACATTCGGCTGACGGACTAACTCAATATCATGGAACTCACACTTTGGGAACAGCAACAGGTTCAGGAGGAGAGGGCAATGGTGCTTTCTGCCAGTACGTTGGCATGGCTCCTGATGCAGAAATATGTGTGGTGTCAAATTATGTCATTAACAATAAGGATATTGTACCAGAAGACGAAAAATACAAATACACTATGGCAACTGATCTGCTTGGCTTTAAGTATATCTTCGACTATGCGGAAAGCGTTGGCAAGCCTTGTGTAATAAATTTCTCTGAGGGTGAGTATGTAGATCTGCATGACGGTAAACTATATCATGAGATACTGAACAAAATGGTTGGCTCTGGACGTATAATATGCGCTTCAGTGGGTAATGATGGTATATGGGGCACCTACATACATAAGGCAAAGGGAGAGAGCAGGAAAGGAGCTTTTCTGTTCAGCAGTTCAAATGATGCAGCCTATATTATGCGCTCAACAAAGCCTGTGAAACTGCAACTTTCGTTCTATCAGAATGATGAAAGCAGGAAGGGTAAAGTGGAAAGGGTAAAATGGGAATACGATATGACGGAGCTTTCTGCATTTCCTGATAGTGTTATGCAAGATACGTTATATGTTGGAAATAAGCGTTTTCCAATAAGTCTGTGCGTATATCCTGAATGTTATGATAAGACTTTGTATGCTTCGGAGTTTATGATTTCCGATATTGACAATGTTAGTTTCGGAAAGAATACCGATATATCATTTACGGTTCTTGGAGACGACAATGACGTAGAAGTATTCTGTGCAGGAGGATTTTTTTACAACAACGACCTCGACAATAGCCTGCGCGATTTTGAGTCGTCACATAGCGTAATGTTCCCTGGCTGCGCAGAAAGAGTAATAGGAGTAGGCGCAACAGCACACGTTTGGGAGGTGCCGCTTCATTATGGGGGAGTCAGTGGCGATAACTATGGCACAGATGGCGTAAGGGCATCCTTTAGTGGTGTGGGACCAACCGTCGACAACCGCATTAAACCCGATGTTATGGCACCTGGAGTGAATATTGTTTCTTCAACAAACAGTTACAAACAAGACCTTCATCTGGAGGAGAGATACGGTTCACGCGTATTTGAATATGAAGGAAGAAAGCATTACTGGGCATTGGCAAGAGGCACGTCCATGTCATGCCCGATAGTATCAGGCGTTATTGCCCTATGGCTTGAAATATGTCCAACCTTGACTCCAGAACAGATAAAGGATGTCTTTGCCCATACCTGCACGCATTATGATGAGTCACTTGACTATCCAAACAACTACTATGGATGGGGTGAGATAGATGCCCTTGCGGGAATAGAATATATCAATCGCGTTTATACAGGCATAGAAGAAAATGCGATAAATAATAGCAAGAAAGCTATTTATGATATCAATGGAATGAAGATTAATGATATCAAGCATCATGGCATTTATATCATTTCTGATGGAAAAACCACGAGGAAATATGTAAGGTGAATCTTTACGCCTTATACTTTACACTTTCTACTTTACACTTTCCCATAGTACACTTTTATACTCTTGTCTCTACTTACCTCCGGCATAAACATCATGCGCTGGACGATTATATCATTATTCTCTATTGCCTTGCGTATTTTTGATAGCATAGGGCGACGTATTCCAGCATCTGTAATATCAGGAGCCGTATCTCTGTTGCAGAGAGAGAAATATGTTTGCTCAAAGCGTTTCTGAGCCTCAGAAAGATAGGCTAAATCCTCCTTTGTCTGCATATCAGTTTTGAATCCTCCATACTCTTGTGTCTCTTTTATCAGAAAGACATAAAAGGCTGATTCCTTCGGGCCAAGATTCAAAGGCTGTTCTGTTTCTGATTCAGATGTTGTGGTACGGATGGAAAGCAGATTCTTTCTACTATATGGACTTACCACAAGCTCGCATTTTGCTCCCTTTCGATATGTTAGAAGGTCGAACAATGTGCGATAGAAACCACTATAGATAAATGTATCTTGCTTTACGTGTATATTGTTGATGGCAAGCGTATTGCCATTTTGCAACCTCTGAAGTTCTGAGACTATTTCCTCCAACTGCACAAGCATATCGCTATCAGTATTGATAAGAGCATAGTTTGCCATTCTCTGTCCGTTGACTACCGAGAATGATACTCTGAACAATAAGGATGGATTAGTTACATCCATACGGAATCCCATTTTCCCGACAAGCAATTCACGATAAACCATAGAGGTTGTGACATTACATAGATTATCGGCAATGTATTGTGCCTCCTCTATTGTGCTTGTAGGCGAAAAATAGAAGAAAAGGTCACTTGTCACTGACTGTGAGGCAAATACCTTTGCAAGCTTTGGAATATACACAAAGTCGAAACCTCCAACCTTACAGGTATTCACAATCGTGTTATAGTGTGCCTCTATATAATCGTTTACATCCTCGTCAAAACCCTCTTCTATAAATAGGAGTTGGGAGTTATCCATCATTATCTCACCCCACGGAACACCTACCACCTCGCATTTTCCGTCAATAGCTTTCATTATGGCAAACAGAAGAAGAGCCTCCTCACGTTGGGTGGTCTCATCAGCAAGAATCAGTTGGCTAATGTCCTTGCGCAATTCCTCCACCTGACCTATCGTCAGACTTTGCACCTCTTTCACGGCTTCTGCAAGCGAAAGATTCATAGACGCAATTCTGTGCTTGGGCGTTATTCCGTATTTGTCACAAAGTTGTTTTACGGCATCTATCTCTCGGCGCACAATAATGCTGTCAGCCTTGATGATGTCATATATAATGCGGTATATTCCCTGTCGTGCGAGATCTCTCATAATTAAGGTGGTGGCCTCTCCCCCCGCCCTCCCCCGTAGGGAGGGAGCCGGAGATCTTATAGAGGCTAATTAATAGTGAATAATTAATAATTAATAATTGAACTGCCTTTCGCCTTCCGGCTCCCTCCCTACGGGGGAGGGCGGGGGGAGAGGCCTCTCTTTTTTTCGCAACAAAGATACGAGTTTTTCCTTACTTTTCCAATATTTTACCCAATTCATTGCGATAATTTCATGTTTTTATGCTATTATCGTACCTTTGCAACATCAAAACAAACAAATAACATTATTAATCATATAAATTAAAAGAAAGGAAAATTATTATGTTACTCTCAACAACTCCAACAATCGAAGGTCGCCCAATCCAGCAGTATTTCGGAATAGTATCAGGCGAAGTAATCATTGGTGCTAACTTCTTCAAGGATTTCACAGCTTCTCTTCACGACATCTTTGGCGGACGCGCTTCAAGTTATGAGAACACACTCTGCGAGGCTAAGGAGAAGGCTCTTAATGAAATGCGTCAACGTGCTGAAAACATGGGTGCTAATGCTATCGTAGGTATCGACCTCGACTATGAGACAATAGGCCAATCAGGCAGTATGCTGATGGTTAGCTGTAGCGGTACGGCTGTGAGGATATAAAAAACCCCTAACCCCAACCCTTCCCCCGTAATGGGGAAGGGAGCTGGAAGGCGAAAAGCTTACCCCTGATTTCTAACCACTAAACCTTAAACTATACCCCCAAAACTCTAAACTCAGAAAAATGGCAAACTTCAATAACACAAAATTCAGTAATTCTGGATTAAATATATCAGTTCCGCAAGTGAAATGGGCATTTATATCTGTAGCTGCTGCCCTTGTTTTCACTATCCTGTTATCAAAATCATGTACGGTAGTCGATTCAGGTGAGATAGGTATTAAGTTCCACAAATGGGATTCCTCCAAGGAGAAATACGGTGGCGTGGAAGGCACTTGTAAGGGATGGGTGTTCTACAACCCTATAACGACAAAGGTTTTCACCTATCCTACCTATCTCCAACGTAAGAACTACGAGCCATTCAACGTGAATGCGAAGGACGCTTCTACCTTCCAGATGGATCCTACTATTGCCTACCGCATAGATCCTGCAAAGGCTTGTGATATCTTCGTAAAGTATCGTGAGGGTGTTCATGAACTGGAGAACGGCTATATCCGCACTTGTATCTATGAGGCTTACCGCACTTGTGCCAACCGCTATACAAGCGATTCTCTGATGTCCAGTCGTGCAAATTTCGAGAGCGATGTCCGCCATCGTCTTGAGTCTTCCCTCCAGAAGGAAGGCTTCATAGTTGAGGAGTTCACCTCACAGATCACCCCTCCACAATCTCTTGCTCAGATGATTAACGAGAAGAATGCTGCTGTTCAGTCGGCTCTCAAGGCCAAGAACAAGGTTGCAGAGGCTGAAGCTGAAGCAAAGATCAAGATTGCTGAGGCTAAAGGTGCTGCTGAGGCTATGCAGATTAAGGCAGATGCAGAAGCATATTACAACACAAAAATAGCTGCTAGTTTATCACAACACATCGTACAGGAAGACTGGATTGAGAAGTGGGATGGTCATTTGCCAACAGTTACTGGCTCTGGCGGTGGAATGATTCTCGATCTCAAGGACATAAAGAAATAACGTTTCCCCAAAAATTGTCCTTACATAAATTCATACCAAAATACTAAGCTCTGGCTCGCAGGGATGCGGGTCAGAGCTAATTTATTGATCATTTCGCTATAAACTGCCTTATTGTTTATAAAGGTTATTATTTCTGCGAGAGTTTTTTTCATTTCAGTTTACAAATACGGAGAAAATAAAATGAATATTTGTCGGTTACACGAAAAATATATACATTTGCATTCAAAATAAAAAAAATGAAAAAAAAATATTATTTCTTTGAAGAGAACGATAAATTCGGACTAAAAGATCCAAAGAATCGCACCATACTCCCTGCTATATATGACGATATCTATTTCATTGACAAGAATACCCCCATCTACATTCTCAAGGATGACAAATTAGGTTTGGCAGATATTAAGGGAAATATTATCGTTGAACCTATGTATTCACAGATATACCTCCCACATAACGGTCTCATAGCAGTAGAAGCCAACGGCAAATGGGGTTTCATTGACTACAAGGGCAGGGTCTTCGTACCACTGATCTATGATGATATAGATGACTTTACTAAGACTGCAAAAAAGGATTTCTTTATTTTAAATCCGCTTGGTGAATTTTTCGACCACTTAGAGGAGTCATGGTCTGAAACACGAATCGTAATATCAAAAGTATTTTGTGCTGCTCTTCTTGCAATACCATTCTTTGGACTTCTCTTTGCAGGAGAAACCTTGATGCCATTACCATTAGAGTCGTTTTTGGCCATTGTTTACGTAGCTGCAATTATCATAACAATAATGCTTCCTGCCATTATGTTCATAAAACTTATACACTCAAAACATATATACTTAAATCTCAATTTAAAAGGTATATTTAACTTTTTCAGAATATACGTTGGAAGTATATTAGGATGGGCATACACATTTGCTATAATAATTGGAAGTTTACTTTTTCTTTTCTTTGGTGCAAACAAGTATTTGGGTGACAAACATCAATATACTCATGGCATAATCAAAATTATAAATGTATCTAATAATGAACACGGAAAAAGTACCAATATGGATATAGAAATATCAGAACTTGACAGAAGCTACAATACATGGATTCCTAACGACCACAACTACCATATGGGCTATGGCTGCTCGGTAGAATATCACAAGGGACTATTTGGCCTCTACGTGATAGATGAAGTGAAGTGATTAGCAAGGACTATTAAGAATTATCCTATGCCCTAAACTCAAGAATTGTTTCAAAGTATGCATAAGAAAAAGGTCAAGTCCAGCTTTTGCGCCGGATCTCGACCTTTTCTTGTTACCTGAAACAATACAATCTGAAATTTACCTTAGCTTAATACCTCGTCATTGTTCCCCTAATCAAATAAAATAGTTTTTCCCCTTTAACATAATTATTACACTTATTTCCGAGTGCAAAGGTATGAAGTTTTTTTATTTTGTGCAAGAATTTTTGTTTCATAAAGTTTGCGATTTATATCATGCAACACTTTTTACAACTGCGCAATAGAGCAAAATAATATTGCTATATGGTGCATTTTATGCTGCAAATCTGCAAAATGTGCCCGCACACAATATTAAAACAGGGATTTGCGTATCTCAATTTCAATTTAGCTTCTTTTAGAGATATGATTATCCAGAGTCCTAATTTTTCTCTATAAAATGCTTGATTGTTTCAAGATTTTCTTCTCCTGCCTTTCTTCCCATATCATAGACAAATTGCATCTTCTTGGGAGTTTGCTCGGTTCTGCCGATAGGAAGGGTATCAGAAGGGCAGATAACCAAACATTTACCTTCCTCTTGCTGTTGAGTGATGTATTCAAGCTCTTGATTATACATCAAATGGCGTTTGCTCATACCCTCGATAATAGCCGGGTATTTGCGCATAGTAGCCTTGAATACAGGCATTAGCTTGGTGAGTTTCTTCTTAAAGCCTTTCGGCTGGGTAAGGATTACTATATTCTTTGTAAAGCCCTCATTCTCAAAATATTTTAGGGGAATACTATCGGCAATACCTCCGTCGAGTAATGCCAAATCACCAATAACCACAGGTCTGGAAATGATAGGCATACTGGCAGAGGCACGAATCCACTCCATACCAGTATAGTCGATTTTGTCAAGACGGCGATATACAGCCTCACCTGTTCTTACGTTTGTAGCAACTATATGAAACTCGGTAGGATTCTTCTCAAAGGTCTCAAAATCAAACACATCAAGCTTGGTAGGCAGAACATGATACGAAAACTCTCCACCCACATAGTCGCCTGTCTTGATTAGCGACCTTATGCCCATAAACTTTGGATTCTTACGTTGAGACATGTTATATCGCAGGACACGACCAATCTGATGCGAGATGAAATTACATCCAAAAGTCGCACCAGCAGAAACCCCAACAACGCCATCAAACGTGACGTTGTTCTCCATAAGAACATCCAAAATACCAGCCGTGAAGAGACCTCTCATTCCACCGCCTTCAAGTACTAAACCAGTCTTCATATTAGTTTATAGTTCACAATTGTTCGCAAGCTCACCAAACTGAAGCAAGCCATAGTTTGTTGGCAAAATTACGAAAAGTTTTTGATTATACAATATTCTTTTGTCAGAAAATACAAATATTCTGTATTTTGGGGTTACATAACAAGAAATTAGAGTGTGTAAAATCACCCTGTTTTTTGTCTTTCCCTTATAAATAAATCCGCTATTCTTTCGTTTTTCCTCCGTTCATAATACCATTATAATACCATTATATTACCATAATAATACCATAATATTACCATTAAGTATGGTATTTTAATGGTATTATTATGGTATCTTTATGGTATTTACATAGGATCTACAACGGAGGGAAATACGAGGCAGAAAGATTTTTTCCATAGATTTTCTTGGAGAAATATGGATTTTTGTTTATCTTTGCAATCAAAAATACAATAACCATAACCAAACTCTATAAGATAAAGCTATGAATATAACCAAGAACAAAAGGAATCTATTAGTATGCATCTCGGCAATTGCCTCTCTATTTTCGTCTTGCTCACAAGCAGATATGGATCGTTTGACCTTTGCAGAATTTAAAAACTGCACAAATGACACATTGTTTGTGGGAGTTTCTTCATATAACAATATTGATAGTGTAGGTTGGATGTTGGAACCTCTATACTCTTTTGAAGACAGCATACAATGTAACGACAAAGATAGCTGTCTGTTGAATGAATTCTATGCTGATAGAATTTATCCTGATTCTGTAGGCAAGATATACGATTATATGTTGTTTGACAATTCAGATACTTGTTATTTCTTCTTGATTAAGTATGAAGACGCAAAGAATCATTCATTGGATGAAATCAGAGCAAAGAAGTTATACAAGAAATGGGTTACAGTTAGAAATAAGGAAGGTGAATTTGATAGAAATATCAAATACTCAGAATAACGTGAGTTCGACGAAAAAAATGGAAACGGATTTATCTGATTTATCTGATAGCTGGCGCATTAATTATTCGCGATTTTTTTCAGATAAATCAGATAAATCCGCTTCCCTTATTATTTTTACGATAAAATTACACGGATATCCGTTTCTATGAAACGTTAGAATAGAACTCATTTCTTCTTCATCATAAGAACGGTAACTGATGTGAATATCAGAATCATTCCAATGGCAGGTGTTATGGTGAGGGTTTCGCCAAGAATGAGAATGCCGAGAATAACGGCTGTGAGAGGTTCGAGAGCTCCGAAGATAGCTGTTTCCGTACTACCTATAAGGGCTATGGCGCGAGAGGTGAAGATGAGAGAGATAACGGTAGGGAAAAAGCCAAGTCCGATGGCATTAATCCATGCAGGTGTGGTTTTTGGAAGCATCAATCCACCATCAAGGAGGCAATAAGGAATCATAACAAGAAAGCCTCCCAAGATGACATAGAAAGTAATGGTGGAGGTGTTGATTTTCTTCATCGGACCTCTGTTGATATATACCAGATAAATAGCGTAGGAGAGAGACGAGAGCATAACAAGCGTAAGACCAAGGAGGCTTATAAAACCTCCATCGTCATTCTTTGAGAGAATAACAACACCAAAAAAAGCAGTTACGAGACATGCCCATGACTTCTTTGTGAGGCGTTCTTTATAGAAAATAGCCATTATTACAGCTACCATAACAGGATAGAAGAAGAGCAAGGTAGAGGCAATTCCGGCAGAAAGGTATTTGTAACTCTCAAATAATGCTATGGAAGACAATACCATCAATATGCCCATGAAAGCAAGCAAACCAACATATTTAGGCTTGATGACAAATGCCTTCGGACTTTTTATCATCGTTGCAAAAAACATGATGGCAACAGCCATAGCATATCTCATGAACAAAACAGAAGTAACGCTTATACCTTCGCGATAGAGAGGTATGGCGAATATCGGATTTGTTCCGTAGGAAGCAGCCGCTATAGCAGCAAAGAGATAGCCTTTGAGATTGGACACTTTTATGATGACAATTTACTAATTACGAATGCTTGAGAGCCTATTGGGCTTCACAAATTTCTGCAAAAGTATAAATAATATTCATAAAAGAAAGAAAATGAAAAATATTTTTTATTTTTATGCTTTGAAATTTTGTAGTAAAGAGAAATATTCGTAACTTTGTACCCTCTATTCCAACCCTCCCCCTTTTAGGGGGATAGGTAGCCCCTCACCTGCCCTTTGGGCATCCTCTCCCCAAGGGGCGAGGAAAAAGTTACTTCTATAGCTTGTGGGGGTTACTTTGAAAGTGGGAATATATTTTGCAAGCTTATAGCTTTGCGGTTTCTAACATCCCCCTCGCCCCTTGGGGAGAGGATGCCCAGAGGGCAGGTGAGGGGCTTTTTATTGAATTCGTAATTATGATAGACAAATGGAAAGATCTGGGCTATATTGATGAGCCGGTAGAAGAAGGGCTTGATCTGAAAGCTGAGATTCGCAGGATGTGCGAGGAGAAGAAAGCCGTGGTGCTTGCTCACTACTATACCGTTGGTGAGATTCAGGAGGTTGCCGATTTCGTAGGCGACTCTCTTGCCCTTGCCCGTAAGGCTGCTGAGACAGACGCCAAGATCATAGTCATGTGTGGCGTTCACTTCATGGCAGAGACCTGTAAGCTTCTGTCACCTGATAAACTTGTGCTTTCGCCAGACTTGAATGCCGGTTGTTCGTTGGCCGATTCTTGTTCTGCTGCTGATCTGAAGAAATGGAAGGAAGAGCATCCAGGATATATGATTGTGCAGTATGTCAATACAACGGCTGCAACAAAGGCACTTACCGATGTTGTGGTAACTTCTGGTAATGCCAAGAAGGTGATTGACCAGTTGCCAAAGGATGCAAAGATACTCTTCGGTCCTGACTATAACCTCGGCTCTTACATCAACTCAGTTACTGGTCGCCAGATGGAGCTATGGAATGGCGGTTGTCATGTTCATGAGCGCTTCTCTGTTGGCGAGATAGCACGTCTGAAGAAAGAGAACCCGGATGCTGTGGTTATGGCTCACCTTGAGTGTAAAGGTCCTGTGCTTGCTCTTGCTGATGTAAAGGGAAGTACGGCAGATATGCTGAAATATGCCAAGGCAAATCCAAAGAGCAAGTATATAGTTGCTACGGAGGCAGGCATAATGCACGAATTACAGCGATGTTGCCCTGAGACAGAATTTATTCCTGTTCCGCCAGAGGTTACGGAAGGAAGTGTGGGTTGCTCTTGTAATGAGTGTAACTTCATGAAGATGAACACGTTCCGCAAGCTCTATAACACGCTAAAGTATGAATGGCCAACAGTAGAGGTGGCTGCTGATATTGCCAAGGATGCTGTTAAGCCGATAAACAGGATGCTGGAGCTGAGCTAGAAGCCCACCCAGTCCCTCCCCAAGGGAGGGTTCCTCCCCCCTTACCCCCTCAAGGGGGAGTAGATACATTTTTCAAATCAAAAAACAAAGTTAAACATATCCTCCATATAGGATTATTACTATAAAACATCCTTCCCTTTGGGAAGGCTTGGTTAGGCTTTTAATTAGACTTATGGAACAAACATTATTAATATACAATACCCTTACTCGTAAGAAGGAGGCTTTTAAGCCAATCAATCCCGGTCACGTAGGCATGTATGTCTGCGGTCCGACAGTTTATGGTGACGCGCATCTTGGTCATGCTCGTCCAGCTATCACTTTCGATATCCTTTTCCGTTATCTTCAGCATATCGGCTATAAGGTGCGCTATGTACGTAACATCACGGATGTTGGTCACTTGGAGCATGATGCTGATGAGGGCGAGGATAAGATTGCAAAGAAGGCACGCTTAGAGCAGGTAGAGCCAATGGAGATAGCACAGTACTATACCCGTCGCTTCAACTCTGCTATGGAGAAGCTCAACGTATTGCCACCTTCTATTGAGCCACACGCAACAGGCCATATCATTGAGCAGCAGCAGCTTGTTCAGGAGATTCTTGATAACGGCTATGCCTATATCTCAAACGGTTCTGTATATTTCGATATAGAGAAGTACAACAAGGATTATAAGTATGGCATTCTCTCTGGTAGAACGCTTGAGAACATCAAGGATGCCTCTCGTGATACCCTTGCTGGTGTTGGCGAGAAGAAGAATCAGGCAGACTTCGCCCTTTGGAAGAAGGCACAGCCAGAGCACATCATGCGTTGGCCTTGGCTGATGCCTGCAAATGACAAGCAGGAGGCAGTACCGGAAGAAGGATTCCCTGGCTGGCATTGTGAATGTACAGCTATGGGTAGGAAGTACCTTGGCGAGGAATTTGATATTCATGGCGGTGGTATGGATCTTGTGTTCCCACATCATGAGTGTGAGATAGCTCAGGCTCAGGCGTCTATGGGACATCCTGCCGTTCACTATTGGATGCACAACAATATGATAACCATCAACGGACAGAAGATGGGTAAGTCATACAACAATTTCATCACTCTCGATCAGTTCTTCAAGGGAGAGCATGAATTGCTTACACAGCCATTCTCTCCTATGACAATCCGCTTCTTCATCCTTTCTGCACATTATCGTGGAACTGTGGATTTCTCTTCAGAGGCACTTGAGGCAGCAGAGAAGGGATATAACAAGTTGGTTACATCGCTCAAGGACATCAAGCGCATTCAGCCAGCAAAGGGCTCACAGCCAGAGGTTGGTAAGTTCGTTGCAGAACTTGAGGGCAAGCTCTATGATGCTATGAATGATGATCTCCAGACTCCAAACGTGATCTCTCAGCTCTTTGAGGCTTCAAAGGTTATCAATACCCTTGTTGACCGTAAGGCAAAGATAAGTGCTGCTGATCTTGAGACACTTGAGAAGATTCTCCGCACATGGATAGAGGATATTCTTGGCTTGAAGACAACGGCTGAGGCAGGTGATCAAAGTCGTGAACAGGCATTCGGCAAGGTTATGGACATGGTTCTTGATATGCGTGCTCAGGCAAAGGCAGACAAGGATTGGGCTAAGAGTGATGCTATCCGCGATGCCCTTAACGAGGCAGGATTTATAGTAAAGGATACTGCGGACGGGCAGGTGTGGACATTATAGACCTACCCAGTCCCTCCCCAAGGGAGGGTTCCTCCCCCCTAACCCCCTCAAGGGGGAGTAGTTAGTATTTCTAATCAATAAAATAATGATAGCTACAATCCTATAAAGGATAAATACTATAAAACATCCTTCCCTTTGGGAAGGCTTGGTTAGGCTTTTGTTAGGCTTTTATGATTAAAGAACAATACGAAATTATGGCGCCTGTTGGCTCTCGCGAGTCACTTGCCGCTGCAATCAATGCCGGAGCAGATTCTATCTACTTCGGCATTGAGAAGCTAAATATGCGTGCTCATTCTGCATCTACATTCACGATAGAAGACCTTCGTGAGATAGCTGCTACGTGTGATGCAAAGGGCATAAAGACATATCTTACCGTGAATACTATCATTTATGGTGAGGATATAGATCAGATGCACGAGATAATAGATGCTGCCAAGGAGGCAGGTATAAGTGCCGTTATTGCATCTGACGTGGCTGTTATGACCTATTGCCAAAAAGTAGGTCAGGAGGTTCACCTATCAACACAGCTCAATATCTCTAACATAGAGGCTTTGCGTTTCTATGCCCAGTTTGCTGATGTTGTGGTACTTGCACGTGAGCTTCGCATGGATCAGGTGAAGGCTATCCACGAGCAGGCAGTAAAGGAGAATATCTGTGGTCCTTCAGGTGAGCCTATACGCATAGAGATGTTCTGCCACGGAGCTTTGTGTATGGCTATCTCAGGCAAATGCTATCTCTCACTTCACAATGCAGGTCGTTCGGCTAATCGTGGAGAATGTGTTCAGATATGCCGAAGGAAATATGATGTCACAGATGCCGAGACAGGCAACGAATTGCTTGTTGATAACAAGTATATCATGTCACCAAAGGATCTGAAGACAATCCGCTTCATTGACAAGATGATGGATGCTGGTGTGCGTGTGTTCAAGATTGAAGGTCGTGCACGTGGTCCTGAGTATGTAGATACTGTGGTACGTTGCTATCGTGAAGCTATCAATGCCGTTCTCCATGATGCTGATTCGTCAGACGAAGAGAAACTCTTTTCCGAGGCTGCCAAGGATGCTTGGGATGAGCGTCTTGCACGTGTCTTCAACCGTGGTTTCTGGGATGGCTACTATCAGGGACAGACTCTTGGCGAATGGAACGACTCATACGGCTCAAAGGCAACTGAGAAGAAGGTGTATTGCGCAAAGACAATAAAATACTTCTCAAAGATTGGCGTTGCAGAGTTTCAGGTTGAGGCTCATGAGATAAAGGTTGGCGATAAGTTGCTTATCACAGGACCTACGACTGGTGCTATGTATCTTGATTGCAACGAGATACGTTATGACCTGAAGCCTGTTCAGACGGCAAAGAAAGGCTGGAGAATCAGCATCGCTGTTCCTGATAAGGTAAGGCCAAGTGATAAGCTGTTTATTTTGGAAAGTGTAAAATAAGGCTTCTCCCCCCGCCCTCCCTTAGGGAGCCGGAGAGCACAAGTCCCCCTTTAAGGGGGATTTAGAGGGTCTAATAATTTATAAATTTATGACTATAAACGAAATACAAGACGAGGTAATAGAAGAGTTCAGCGCATTTGACGACTGGATGGACAAGTATCAGCTCCTTATTGATTTAGGCAACGAGCAGGAGCCTCTTGATGAGAAATACAAGACAGAACAGAATCTTATTGATGGCTGTCAGTCACGTGTATGGCTTCAATGTGACCGTGATGACGAGGGAAATCTCGTATTCTCAGCAGAGAGCGACGCGCTTATCGTGAAGGGTATCATTGCTCTTTTAATACGTGTCATAAGCGGACACAAGCCACAGGAGATACTTGATGCCGATCTCTATTTCATAGAGGCTATAGGTCTGAAAGATCATCTGTCACCAACACGCTCAAACGGACTTCTTGCTATGGTAAAACAGGTCAAGGCATACGCCCTTGCCTATACAATGAAATAAATGTTAGAGGGACTTTCTTATTCAGAAAAACTTTTACTCGGTTATTTTGCCACTCAGGATACGGACAGCATCCTGCCAACTGATATTGTGGCACGCATAATGAAGGTTGACAAGGGTTTTGTGGGGGGTAGTCTTCACCTTAAACTTGCCAATGATGGATATCTTGTGCGTGGCACGTATAACTTCACGTATCGTGAGCTAATGTATCGCATCTCACCGAGCGTGATGGTTAAGATATTGGAGTGGCTCTATGATACAGATGAGGGAAACAACGTATTGGAGGTATTGTGTAAGGTTTTCCAATACTTCCAGATGAATCAGAAGCCCGTTCAGATAGCATTATGCGAGTATATCCGCAGTCACTATAGCAATACATCAGAGGCTTCTATCATATTCGGCAACGACGTTGTATATCTTCAGCCCATCATCAATGATGACAAGTATATGGCTCTGTTGTCGCATATCACAGAGACAAGTTTCGTAGAACTCATAAATAATGTGCTTCAGCTATGCTACAAGGGTGAGATGCTGATTGAGAGCAAACGCATAATAACACTTGCAGAGGCACGAAACTATTCCACAGACCTACGAAGAGATGAACTGCTCTATTCTATCTATCTGTATGCCTATCTTGCAGAGGGAAAGAAACCAAAGTCTATCACAGACAAGCCTATATGCGATGCCCATCTGCTTTCTGCAGTGGTTCTCACCTTCAAAGGACAGTATTCTGATGCCCTGAAGGAATTCCGGAAGGCACAGGTTATCTACAACACAAAGACATCAAAGACAATAGCAAGCACAAGTCTGCCTACAAGCATAGCAAACTTCATCTACATCATCTGCTGCAAGCGCGAGGGTACGGCCAATGGTGAAAGTATGATTGCCAACTTCATCCGACGCAATGAGAAGAAAATGAAGGAGGATGCAATAAAGGCTGCCTGGGCATTGGCTTGCGCATTTACCAACAGGAAGGGGTATGTTAATGAGATACGCCTTCTCTTCCCAACCGTTGACAATCTTTCAAAACAGCTTTTCGTACTTCTTGTCAACTATCTCGGCAGGACGAATATTCTCACAGAAGATGGTATCGAGAATAACTCTCCTCAGTGGCTCTGCATAAAATATGACAATGAGAAATTCAAGCCTTTAAGCGAGAAAGAACATAAACTTGCCGAGAAATCATACTACGAGAACCATCTGCTCACATCCATCTACGTCAAGCAGCAATGGGAATATGTGCTTGAATCTCTGTCTGCCAATAAGATGGAACAGTTGAAGGATGCTGAACAGTCTGAGCGTTTGGCATATTTCATACAAAGCATTAATGACGATGTATGTGAGGTGCGCCAACAACAGATACTGAAATCAGGTGCATGGAGCGCAGGCAAGAGCATTAGCTATTTCAGTTTTATGGAAATGGCTGACGAGAACATGGATCCTGAGGATGTGCGTATCCGTAATCGCGAACGCTATGGCAACAAGAAATCTACGTATTATCTGAGCCTTGCCAATGTGCTTCCTGAGATGACTTCCCGTTCCCGTCTATATGTTGGAAAATGGGCTCCTTACTCTCTCGTTACTGTATCAGAAGAGATGCCATATCTCGTTATAGAACGTTCAGATACCGAATTTACCATCAAGAGTAATGTGCCAGAAGAACAGGTAGATAGGGATTACGTGATTGTCTCACGTGGCGCTTCAAGTATCAATTATCTTCGTATGACACCGGAACTGCGCCCTTATTTCAGTCAGTTACTCGACCTTGGCAAGTTCCCACTTGATGCTGAGGAAACACTTTCACACTTTCTTGAAAGTCTTCGCGGAAAGGTAGAGGTACATTCTTCTCTCATCAGAGGAGGTTCAACGCTTGATACCGTTAAAGGAACATCAAAAATCACCCTGCAAATGCGCCCTCAGGGTAAGGAGGCATATATAGTCAGCATCTTCTGCCGACCACTTGCCGACGGTCGTGCTCAATGCATACCGGGTGAAGGAAGTTCGGTGATATTCGATATTACGGGTGCTACACGTGTCTGCGTAGAGCGTGATCTGGAGAAAGAGCGTATCAACTATTATAATCTGGTGAATGGTGTAGAAGATACCCTGCCACCTGAGAAAACTTTTCAGGTAGATGCCTTCGGACTACTACCAATCCTTGATTTCGTCCGTGAAAAGGGCGAAGACTCTCCTTATGTGCTTGAATGGCCGGAAGGACATAAACTCAGACTCAATCATCGCTATACAGCCTCACAGTGGAACGCGTCGCTGAAGAAGAACAAGAACGGTTGGTTTGAGATGGAAGGTTCTGTGCAACTGGATGAGAATACAAAAATCTCTGTTGCCGATCTTCTCGACCTTATTGGCCAAAGCCGTAACCGTTTCATCCGTCTTGGTGAGAACGAATATATCGCATTGAGTGAACGCCTGCACCGACAGCTTATGTCGTTGGATGCCCTTGCTTCACGTCAGCGTGGTCACTTACAGATGTCGGCTTTCTCTGCTGCTTTGCTCGATACGAGTATGGTTGACGGCGAACTCCATATTGAAGTTGACCCTGAACTTATCGAGATAAGAAAGAGAATCCTTGACTCAAGCGAATACAAGCCTGAGATACCAAAGACCCTCAACGCCACCCTTCGTGGTTATCAGGTAGAGGGATATCAATGGATTGCACGTCTCAACTCGTGGGGCGCAGGAGCATTGCTTGCCGACGACATGGGACTTGGCAAGACAATACAGACTATTACCTACATGCTCTTTAAAGCAAGCGAAGGACCGGCTCTCGTCGTTGCTCCTGCCTCTGTGGCACCCAACTGGAAAACGGAAATCGAGAAGTTCGCACCTTCACTCAATGTCTCTATACTCAACTTCACCACTAACCGTTCTACTTGCATTTCCGATGCAAAGGCTGGGGATGTGATCATCTGTACATACGGCTTGCTTCTATCTGTCAAGACAGAGATAACGCAGAAGGAATGGATTACAGTCGTGCTTGATGAGGCTCATGTGATAAAGAACCGTGGTGCCAAGACCTCTGGTGTTGCCATGCAGCTAAAGAGCAAATACCGTGTAATGCTGACTGGTACCCCTGTGCAGAACCATCTTGGCGAACTGTGGAATCTCTTCCAGTTTGTCAATCCCGGACTTCTCGGCAGCTATGAGGACTTCTCACGCCGTTTCATCGCTCCTATTGAGGTTGCTAAGGACAAGGACCGACAGCAGCAGCTCGACCGTATAGTGCATCCGTTCATGCTTCGCAGAACAAAGGAGAAGGTTCTCGATGAACTTCCTGAGAAGACGGAAATCTATCAGACCGTGAATCTCTCACCTGAGGAAATGGCGGTGTATGAGATTATTCGAGAACGAGCTCAGCAGATGCTTGAATCAGAAGATCCGGATAAGGTATCGGTCAATGCCCTTGCCGAAATCACACGTCTGCGTCAGGCCTCCTGTTCTGCCCAACTTGTGGAGAAGAACTGGAAGGGAAAATCCTCAAAGATCGAAGCTCTCGTTGAGGCTCTCGAACCAATAATAGAGAGTGGTGACGCTGCACTCGTATTCAGTCAGTTCACATCATTCCTTGCCATTGTGCTGAAAGAACTCGAAAAAGCCAATATTCCTTATCTCTACATTGATGGTTCGATACCTGTTAAAGAGCGTCAGAAACTCGTGGAACAGTTCCAGGCAGGAGAATGCCCCGTATTCGTCATCTCTCTCAAGGCAGGAGGTTTAGGACTCAACCTTACTCGTGCAAACTATGTCTTCCATCTTGATCCTTGGTGGAATCCTGCCATCGAACAGCAAGCAACCGACCGTGCCCATCGTATCGGACAGCATAATGCCGTTACCGTATATCACTTCCTGTCTTCTGGCACTATCGAGGAAAAGATCAAGCGACTACACGAGCAGAAGCGTGACCTCGCAGAGAACATCCTCGAAGGTACTGACATGAGTGGTAAGATTACTGGTAAGGAACTACTTGAGATGATTAAATAAGGCCCCCTCCGTCTCCCCCTCCAATAAAGGGAAGTCCGAAGTTGATAATATCGGAGTATGTGTCAGGCGAGTAGATAACATTTCTCGTAGAGGAAAGGGTACGTTAATAATTTATTATTCGTAAGTATGAGGTTTCAATACAATCTACTCTCCTCCCTTTATGTGAAGGGCTTGGGGGTGAGTCTTTTATTCTTCCTCCTCTTTCTTTTTTCCTGTTCACAACGGGAAAGGAGTAAGGACGCTTCTCTCTCTACCCTGAAATATGCCCTTAGAACTACTCCGGTAAAAGATCAGGGAAAGGTAGAAGCATGCTGGATTTATGCCTATCTTGCCTGTATAGAGACAGAACGAATAGAGAATTATAGGGACTCAATGAACCTGTCACCTATATGGCTTGTGCGTAATCTGCTTCAGGAACAGGCATCGGAAAGCTATCTGTCACAAGGCACTATGCCAATAAGTGTAAGAGGCATAGGACCGGATGCAGAGCGATTGCTGAAGGAATACGGTATGGTGCAATGGAGCACATACTGTCCTGATAACCTTAATAGCAAGGCATTGTCAAGACTTGTCAGGCAGAAGGTGAAGATTGCCATAAAGAACCGCATGGGCTTGGAAAGACTTAACAAGGACGTGGACAATGCTCTGCCATTTATTCCACACAACCTAAGAAAAGGCTTCTATCTGTATAGCGCGCACTACACACCGAAGCAGTTTGGGGAAAGTCTTCTTTACGGAATAAAATTCACTTGGCTAACATCCTACAAGCATCATCCCTACGGCGAGCCTTTCGTACTCGAAGTGCCTGATAACCACCGTCGTCATGCTCTTATGAACGTACCTCTCGACGATATGTATTCTCAGGTTGTCGAGGCTCTGAAAAAACACCATCCTGTATATTGGGAAGGTGCAATGTCAGGCAAGAGAAAACCATCAATCGACGGTGATGTCACAACCCTTCGCCAACGCTCCTTTGAACGTTTCCATACTACCGATCAGCACGCTATGGCTATAGTGGGCATGACCAAGACAAAGCAAGGCGACATACGCTTTATTTGCAAGAACTCATGGGGAAAAGAGTGGGGTAACAACGGTTACTGCCTTATGTCTAAAGAAGAATTCCTTATCAACACTATCCTTGTTGGAATAGTAGGTAACGTCAGTTCGACGAATTAAAACTATGTTGTTTTAGCAGCAAGCTGCTGTTTACGGAACAAAAATTTTTAGAAAATTACCAGAAAATTTAAATTTTCTGGGTTAAATTTTCTGGTCATCGTGAATAATTTTCTGTAAAACCAAGCAACAAAGTTGCGTTTATTAAAGAATTTTGAATTCGTCGAACTCACGTTAGGTAAGAATTGATATGAACAACAAACTTATAAGACACTTCTAACTTACAGAAGAAGACAAGCAAAATTGGAAAAGCACAATGGAATGAAACGCTTACAAATTCTTACCTGTTGAACTCACATAAAAAAGCCGCTTAAATCAACTTTAAGCGGCTTTTTCATTTTACATTACTCTTTACCCTTTCTACTTTACTCTTTAATCTATTTTTTATAAATCAACGGCAGAGCGTAGTATAGATACTCGTTGATATGTCCGTAGAAATGCTCGCCATCCTTCTTCATTGAGAAGCGGAGGTTGGCATTTGGTGTGGCATAGCGGAAGAGAGGAGCATAGTTGTGGAGAGCCTCAATAGTTGCCTTCTCCGGGTTTCCTGCTATATCCTTTGTGCCAGTATAGCCATAGACCTCGAAATCATGGGCGAATGGTGACTTCTCAAGCATTGAGTTCATCCATTGAGCTGCAAACTTGGCATCCTGCTTCTCACCCTTCTCGTTGTATGCCCAGATATCACCACTTAGTGGGAGGAAATGCTTAACGGCATTAACGCCATAGGCAAGCTGATACCATGTGGAGAGGGCTCCCATAGAGAAACCGCCGTATGCACGATGATCACGTGACTTTGTAACGGCGATGCTGTCTGTACCCTCAAGATATGTGTTATACTTCTTCTCAACAGTTGGGATGAGGTCATTCTGAAGCTCTGTGTGGAAGTCGCGTGTAAGGGCAATAGCATCATTCATATTGTTAGCTCCGATATTCTCGTCATCATCATAGAATGTAGGACAAACCACGATGATAGGGCGCATCTTACCTTCAGCAATGAGGTTATCGAGGATATTGCGCAAAGGCAGCCAATCCTTTGGAGGTGTGAGGAAAGATGTGGTATTGTCACCACCGCCATGCATGAGATAGAGCACGTCATACTTAGTCTTCTTATCCTTTGCCTTATATCCGTAAGGAGTATATACGCGAGCGTGCTTCTGGAATGTGCGACCATTCTTATGAGCCATGTATTTGAACTCCTCTATCCTACCCTGCTTTGCATTAGGCTTGCGAACCTCATCAGGAATAGGAAGGATAGGCTGAATCGTGCTTTCGAAATTGAACTTATCACGCACTTTCCATACCTTCAGGCCTATACCACCAGGAACCATTGTGCCTGAAGGACGACACACGAAGATAGCATCGTTAAGCCAAGCATACTTACTGTCAACAGGAGCCTCGAACTTAGGAGAGCAATAGAAATAACTGCCTGCTATGATACCCTTGTTGCGGATGTGGATAGTCACGCTATCATCTGTGCGGATGCAGTAGATAGCCTCAATGTCGGTATGGGTTTTTCCACTCATCTGATAGTCAGCACCTCCAGGAAGCACTTCTCCCTTGATGTTAGGACCTTCAAATGTACCTCCTGTGATAGGGATGATGAAACGATTGCCATGTGCAGTCTCACCTACACCATACGGCTGACCAAGTTTCACCTTGAGTTCTACTACAAATTCAAGTTCAGGATCAGGAGCCTGAGCATAGCAGCCTAACCAAGCCTTCCCAAAGGGAAGGATGTTTGATAGTAATACTAATAAAAATAGTCTTTTAAGCATAGTTATTATTTAAATTAATGATCTATTACAAGCCCCTCACCTGCCCTGTGGGCATCCTCTCCCCTTAGGACGAGGAGGATGTTACTAAGGAGCGCTGCTCGTTGGCTGCCCTCCCTTCCCCATTACGGGGGAAGGGTTGGGGAAAGGGGTCGCAGGGTTAGAGGTCTTATTTCATTATCTCCTTCACCAATCTGTCAGCCTTACCCCACTTATCCATCATATAGACAACATAGCGTATATCAACGCCGATGCAACGGGCAAGTTTTGTGTCGAAGAAGATGTCACCAGAGAGTGAATCCCAGTTACCGTCGAAGGCAAGTCCGATAAGCTCACCCTTGCCATTGAACATAGGACTGCCTGAGTTACCGCCAGTAATATCATTATTGGTGAGGAAACACAACTGGAGCTTACCTGTATTCTTATCTGCATATCTGCCGAAATCCTTAGCAGAAAGGAGTTCCTGCATAACAGGTTCTGCGAAATACTCGAAGTTATACTTACCCTCTGGAGCTGTCTTCTCATCGCCAAGCTTCATTTTTGCCACCATACTCTCAGCCGTGGTGTAATAGCCAGAATCATAGCCTCCGATGCTATATCCGCCAATCTGACCATAAGAAAGGCGCATAGTGAAGTTAGCATCTGAATAATGAGGCATATCCTCTTCCATACGTACCTTTGCAGCACAGAGATAACGCTCCTGAAGCTCTATCTTCTCTGAAATCTGGGTATATTGCTCACGAATATTACTGATAAGTCTGATGAGGTCATAGCCCATCTGCATACCAAGGTCTTTCTGCACGCTCTTCTTATTGAAGAAAATCTTTGTGTTATTCTTCATAATGAGCGATTTTGAGAATAGATGGTCAACGTATGCCTGATAATCGCCCTTGAACTTTGTATCAATAGTGTTATAGAAATCAGGTATCCACTGTTCGTCAACCCATGTGCGGTAGTTCCGAAGCAGAGCCACGAGAATCTCCTTCTCTGTAGCCTCATCCCAAGTCTCGGTATTGTCGTCAAACTCAATATAGCGCTTCTTAGGATTATCCTCCGGACCTTGCACATGCCTACGATTGATACTTATTGCCCTTGACGTTACCTCTGATCCACGAAGCATAGCCTCCATGAAATAAGTGAGGGGCTTTGCTATCTCTGCACGCTTTGTATAGAGGTCTAAGAGAGTGATGAAATCAAGCTTACCCTTGAGATAACCTGTTGAATCCTGATAATGCTGTATCTTCTCTTCCATAGCCTCCTTCATCCGAACAATTCCGATACTGTCGATACACTTGTTCATACCTATGGCATTCTTCCAGTAATTCGATGACTGCGCATATTTTGAGTCGTATTTGATACGCACAGCCTCATCGGCACGCATATGGCGAAGCATTATCTCCTGACGAAGACCGCGCACCTTGATACGAGGCTCATGCTCGCAATCACGCATCTCCTGAATACCATAGCTTGAGAGATAGCGCTCTGTGCTTCCCGGATAACCCATAGTCATAGCGAAATCGCCCTCCTTATATCCGTCGAGCGATACTTTTGCCCATGTCTTTGGATGCATAGGCACGTTCTTCTCGCTGTAAGGAGCAGGACCGCCTGTCTCTGGATCTACATATACACGGAATACGGAATAGTCACAGGTCTGACGTGGCCACATCCAGTTGTCGGTCTCACCACCAAACTTACCCATTGACTTTGGCACTGCGAAAACAAGACGCACATCCTGATAGTCACGATATACAGTAAGGAAGTATTTGTTACCTTCGAAGAAAGGCTTTATCTCTGCACGGAGAGTCTCATCCTGCTTCTTCACAACTCGATTCTCCACATCCTCAAGTCCGTTGATCATCTCTTCCTGTTCCTGAAGTGAAAGAACATAGAAACCGAGACTGTCAAGCACAGGGGTGATATCTTTCTGTGATACCATAAAGCTGACGAACAAGTCCTCGTTAGGCAGTTCTTCTTCGTATGACTTTGCACAGAAACCATTAAGCATATAGTCGTGCTCAACGGTAGAATGACTTCTGATAGCCTCAAAACCGCAATGGTGGTTGGTGAACACAAGTCCGTTAGGAGAAACAACCACACCTGAGCAGAAACCGCCGAAATTGACTACCGAGCGGCATATAGCATCAGAGTCAGAATAGAGCTTGCTCTGTGGCAAGGCAAATCCCTCAGCCTGCATCTGTCTGAATGCACCTTCAGGAAGATTGTAAAGAGTCCACATACCCTCATCAGCAGAAGCCGTGAAGGTTGAGAACATAAGGATTAAGCTATAAAAAAACTTTTTCATAAAAAATTTGCAGCCCTCACCTACGACCCCTTTTCCCAACCCTTTCCCCGTGAAGGGCAAGGGAGGAGAGCCGACGAATGGGCGAAAGGCATGTTAATTGTTAATTGCTACTTGTTAATTATTAATTGTTAATTGTTAATTTTCTTAGGGGTCAACTCCAGTTTCCAAACTATTCCCACATACACAAGTATGAGCACGGTGTTGATAGCCATACGAGGGATATCGCCCATGCTCTCCGTAACAAAGTGCATAACGGCATAGAGCACAGCCGTAACAGCTACATAGAACAGGAGTCTGCCCACCTTATAGTCGATTGGATATTTCTTCTGACCTATGAAATATGATAGCAGCATAGCTGTTCCATAACCTGCTACTCCACCCCACGCACAAGCCATATAGCTATATTCTGGGATGAAGAAATAGTTCACAGCCAGCAATACAATACAGCCGGCAGCAGAGAACCAAGCACCCCATATTGTCTTGTCGATAAGCTTATACCAGAAAGACAGGTTGAAATACACGCCCATCATTATCTCAGCAGCCATAACGATAGGCACAACCTTCATGCCCTCTCTATAGTCGCCACCAAGTATTCGCTCAAGGATTGGCATATAACCTATCACACAGAGATATGCAAGGAGAGTGAAGATGAGGAAATACTTCATAGCTACTGAGTAGTATTCCTTCTTGTCGCCATCCTTCGACTTTGCGAAAACGATTGGCTCATAAGCATAACGGAATGCCTGAGTTATCATCGCCATGATCATTGCTATCTTCACGCAAGCACCATAGATACCAAGCTGCACCTTCGCTTCCTGCGCATCCGGACAAACAAGTGGGAAGACCATCTTGTCAGCAGTCTGATTGAGGATTCCGGCAATACCCAGTATGAGGATAGGCCAAGAGTACTTGAACATTCTGCGAAGAAGATCAAAATCTACAATCTTGAACTTAATACCTTTCTCCTTGCAATACACTCGCGCTGCCACATGCTCGTGAGCGAACTCAGGTATGAAGAAGAAGGTGATGAAACCTGTACATACGAGATTGAGTGAGAAGACATAGAACACATCCGTCTTGCCCAACCAAATGAAGTACACAAGATTCAAACCGATATTCATCAGAATGAAAAGCAGTTTGAGAGAAGCAAACTTGATAGCTTTCTTCTTGTATCTGAGGTAAGAGAATGGTATTGCCTGAAAAGCATCCAATGCCACCACGACAGCAAGCATCAGGATATACTCTTTATGCTCCACATAACCGAGCGCCTCACTTATCGGACCTATTAAACCGAATGTCAAGGCAAGGAACAGAGCTGACAACGCACTCACCATGAATAACGAGGTAGAGAATACGCAATGAGGATTCTCATCTTCCTTGTTGGCAAAGCGGAAGAATGTTGTCTCCATACCGAATGTAAGTATCACAAGCATCAGCGCTACATAGGCATAGAGATTCGTCACCACACCATAACCTCCACTCGCAGCAGAGATAACGTGAGTGTAGAGTGGCACAAGCAGATAATTCAGAAACCTGCCAACGATACTGCTCATTCCATATATCGCAGTATCCTTAACTAAAGATTTTATATTTGCCATTTATTAAAAAGCCCCCTCTCCAACCCTCCCCGAGGGGAGGGAGTTGGTACGCTATGGGGGTACGCGCATTATTTATTTCTTATTATTTCCTTAATTCCGGAAATTCGAGTTCTCGATTTTTAGAGTTCTCGTTTTTTCGTGATTTGCCTTTCGCCTACCGTCTCCCTCCCCTCGGGGAGGGCTGGGGAGGGGGCATTTTACCCAAAGAACAGATAGCATATCGCGATAGCGGCTATCACACCTGCAAGGTCAGCCAACAGTCCGGCAGTAACCGCATGACGGGTGTATTTTATGTTCACCGCACCGAAATACACAGCCAATATATAGAATGTGGTATCTGTACTACCCTGGAAGATACAAGCCAGTCGGCCGACAAAGGAGTCTGCTCCGAAGGTCTTCATCGCGTCAACCATCATACCACGGGCACCCGAACCTGAGAGTGGCTTCATTATCGCCGTTGGAAGGGCATCCACAAATGCCGTGTCTATTCCACAGATATTGATACACCATTTCAAACCGTCGATAACAATCTCCATAGCACCCGAAGCCCTGAAAACGCCGATTGCAACGAGTATAGCTACAAGATACGGAATGATGCGCACGGCCGTCTGGAATCCCTCCTTTGCTCCTTCTATAAATGAGTCATACACATTAACCTTCTTCCTCACGCCAGCCACGATGAAACCGGTAATTATCGTCATCAAGAGGATGGTAGCCGTTGAAGTGCTCACCTTGTTCATCGTTTCAGGATCCATCTGCGAGAATCCCCAGATGATACCGCCCACAGCAGCACACGCACCACCGAGCGTGAGCATCATCGTGCGGTTGAAGAGGTTTATCTTCTGATATATAGCGGTAATGATGATACCCGCGATAGTTGCCACGAAGGTAGCAAGAAGTATAGGGATGAAGATATCCGTTGGCTGCTCTGCTCCCATCTGCGCCCTGTAGGTCATGATGCTCACAGGAATGAGCGTCAAGCCCGATGTGTTGAGCACAAGGAACATAATCATAGGGTTAGAGGCTGTTGCCTTCAGGCGAGTCACCTCCTCTTCACCTAACTTTAATTCTTCACTCTTCACTCTTATCTCTTCGTTCTTAATCTCATCCATCTGCTCCATAGCCTTCAGTCCTAAAGGCGTTGCAGCATTGTCAAGACCAAGCATATTGGCTGCAATGTTCATGAAGATACTTCCCGTAACAGGATGCCCCTTAGGAATATCAGGGAACAGACGTGAGAACACAGGCGCAAGTATCCGGGCGATGACATTCACCACCCCACCCTTCTCGCCGATCTTCATTATTCCGAGCCAGAGAGAGAGCACACCCGTGAGACCGATAGAAATCTCGAAAGCCGTTTTTGATGACTCAAACGTTGAGTTCATCATTGCAGGGAACACGTCAAAGTCGCCCATCACCAATAGCCTGAACAGCGCGATGACAAAGGCGATGACAAAGAATGCTACCCAAATATAATTCAGTACCATAAATGCCTAACCAAGCCTTCCCAAACGGGTAGTCTGATGTTGATAACATCGGAGTATGTGACCTGATGTTTTATACACTTTAAACCTTCAAGAAGGCTTGGCATTTTTTT